>Ga0126338_10002606_pt1 | contig 12445 bp, 5 predicted proteins | sample OrbCmetagenome_2_FD_92529 | JGI IMG/M metagenome (GOLD analysis project Ga0126338, IMG submission 92529) | Coral microbial communities from Petempiche,Puerto Morelos, Mexico - Orbicella C C metagenome | ecosystem: Host-associated > Invertebrates > Cnidaria > Coral | place: Petempiche,Puerto... | reverse complement strand
TGTAGCTGTAGGAAATATTTTTCAATTGACTCTTCAACCTGTCCTGGTTTTCGCTAGTCAAAGTGGGCCCAAGCCTACTAAGATCGCGGAAAAGTAGCTCAAAAGAACATTTGACATCATATGCATCGACCTCCTTCGGCGGCAGACAGAAACGTAATCCTCTTGCCAAGACCTTTTTTTCGGCCTCGGTCAAGACACGATGCGAATAATTAAAGATGATATCATTGTCATTCAAGTTTGACAGCCGTGGTATTCCAAGTTTTCGCTTCAAATTATTAAACTTCTTATCAAGCTTAAATGAGATGCGGTCTTTAGACTTCGATGCTTTTGCTTCAATAGTAGAGCAGACGTGACAAAAATCAAGCGGTGATAAGGTAGCTTTAAGAGGTCACTTCTGAAGATGTATGTTGTACATACGAAACGTCAAGGAAATTAACTTTGTTTAACATGCGTTTTGGTTCCATGTTTATCACCGCGGTTTGTGTTTTGTTTCTTCTAAAGATACGATGGCCAAGGAAAAAGAGTTTTTACATAACTGTGTGGGATTAATCCCTTTTCGACGAGGTTTGTTGCTACAAAAGCAAGTCAGCTGGGGTGAAATATTTTAAAGATCAGCTATTATTGCTGCCGAGGCATTTTTCCAGGTTTGAGCTATAAATGGGTCGCAGTTACTGTCACTCCGACACCAAGCAGGCGATAAAATTTTTGTAGTGATGGAGTGACCGTTTCCACTTCATTATAATCATTCCATTGAACTTTGTAGGACACACCCTTCTACCAGGGATGATAGCATGAGAAAGAAAAACCGAATAGGACAAAAGAAAATGATATATTTGAATTAAACTCGACTTTTCACGATAAAAACTACTTAAAACTCCCGTTTAGCGTAATTGATTTATCATTTTCATTTTTAGTCTTCATCCTTACTTTCCTATAGTAGATTGCTTGATTCAAATAATGATTCGTATATACAAACATGATAGAATGTTTTTAAGAAAACCTTTTTCCGTTTTGTTCTTACGTGGTTCAATTAAAAACGCGCAGATCCGACACCATGCAAGAGAATGCTTTTCTTTGTTTACTACCGCAATAGGCATGAAAACAGCTGACAAACCGTGGAAAGAGCTCATAAAGATAAATGAATGCATGGTTACTATTGATTTCCTAAAGTAAACTAAAAACAAAAAGCTGTTTGTGAACCTACTTGTATTGAAAGAAATTCATTTTATTTGCTTTTGTACTTTCAATTTATGAAACTTCACATATTTACTAAATTCAGCATGGTAAATTGATACAGTACGGTGCGTTTTTTTTTTTTTTTTTTAATTGGCAATATTTGTAAAATAAATGTTGTCCTTCCGAAGTTCTTGTCTTACCCATTAAATGAGCGCAAACAGGACGTCAGTGGCAACACCTGTATGAAAAGATGTTGAATTTATGCTATTTGCTATTTGCTATTTTTTCTTTCTTACCATGACAAGCGAAAGTCAGGATCTTAAGTTTAGCAAATTGGCGAAAACTGATCATGAATTTTAAAAATGTATATATTTTTTCATGCTGCACAGCATCATTTCGACCCTTCTCGCGTTTGCAATCGATCATGCCTATAGTTTCATTTTATTGTGTTTTTTTCTTGCTCTCTTCTGTGATAACCGACGCCAACTGTTCTTCAGGTTAGATTCTCCCTTTGCTGCATGGTTAGTCTTGATATTTAACAATTCAAACCTTTGTTTAAAGTCAGGTGTTGCTATTTTAACATTTATTCACATGACTGTATGGAATTAATCTCTTTTCGACGAGGTATATTGCTTCAAAAGTAAGTCTAGAGTGAACTATTTCAAAGGTCTTCGAGTATTGCTGTTGCAAAACTTTTTCCAGCTTTCAGCTATAAATGGTTCGCAGTTACTGTCACTCCGACACCAAGCAGGCCTTTTTTTTTTTTTTTTTTCTGGTACCGGAGTGATCGTATCCACTTCATTTTAAGGATTTAACTGAACTGCAATTCACTGCTGCAATTCACTGACATGTGTTAAAGCATATTCGCTATTGAGGAAACAAAAATTGATTTGCATTGCACTGCTAAAACATGATCTATAGCCGGCGAGAACAGACGAAACGGTTTCTCCACACAATTTGGTGGAGATAAATTATTAATTTTAGAAAACACTTTAAGAGCAAATTCCCACAAAAATCAAACAAAATCAAATTTCTTCGGCAAGGCTAGAAAATTCAAATTCACTCGTCTTTTGCATATAGCTAGCCCCTAGCAAGAGCGCAAACAGGCTGTAGTTTTTTTCCTTGAAATAGCTTTGTCTTTCCGAGGAAAACGGCAACATTTTCGATTTAACCTTCAGACTCAATTTCATGCAATTTAGCGCGTCCCAACTGGGCTGAAAATCGGCTGAAAATCGACCATTTTCATTCGATTCGCATTTCGCAACCAACTAAAAAGCCATAACAAGCTTAAAAGGCCTCGGATCGACCTGAGAAGCAAGATGACAATAGAAAAGACAACAGGGCATTGAGGTAAACCATTTTCATTGCAAAAATACCAAAATTTCAGCTATAATGTCGATTACTGTTTTTCCCCATACAAACCTTTATAAATTCAAACCGTTGTAACACAACATCACCATATGCTGCAAGGCAAAGGTCACGTTTTCGCGTAACCAAACTCGGTCGTTATGTAATAGTAGATGTCAGCGGTACCTGTGTCACGTTTCGCGCGCTGAACGTTCGCATAACGATTAAAAAAATGATAATAATAAGTCCTCGCATTGTGAGCTTGGGCTGCCTATGGTCACGAATTCGACTGCTGGCGTTATTTTAGTTTTTTGTGTCTGATTTGAATAATTTTTTGACGGGTGCCTAATCATTTGCCTAAACTAAACTTTACATATATTGAAAGACCTATCCTAGTAGAGTTAGAATCTAAATCTTGTGGAATTCCGAGACATGGCACATGGTCAAAATAACAATTCTTCTCACCGACTGACGAGCTCATCGTTGGAGAACACTTTGGTTTTGTTTACCGCCAAATAGTTGGATTAATCCAATATTCTTAAAACTGGGCTTTTTTGAACAAGGAATAGTTCTGCATTAAGTTGGTTGTATTACAACTTTTTTGCGCTCAATAGTTGCGAAATGCGAATCAAGTGAAAATGGTCGATTTTCAGCCCAGTTAGCACTCGTTAGATTGATGTCTGGACGTGAAATCGATAATGTCCTTTTTCTCGGAAATACCAAGACATTTGAAGAAAAAAACTACAAGACGTTTTTACTGTTACTAAGGCCTGCTTATATGCAACAGCAGGGAAAATTTGATTTTTCAAGCCTTACCGAACTATTGTTGATTTCTGTGCACACTTGCCCTTAAGGTCATTCCTCACATTTGCATTGCGCATCCTTACTGCGCATAGTTTATGGCGTCATTAGCGCGCGCTCGTGCACGCGCATATCGAAAACATGACAGATTTGCCTTGATATTGAGCTCTGTCAGTTGAAAAATGGCTCTAGCTCACCAACGAGTAAGGGCACCCCAATTTTTTTTCCAGTCAATGTAATCAGCTAATCATAAGTTTTGTTTGAGAGAAGACTGATCTAATTTCTACTGCTGAAAATTGAATAAATGAGAAAAATAGCAGAAACGCCGAGGTCTTTTCTATTTTGCAGTCGGTAACCACGTCAAGAAATTTGGTTCAAATTTTTAATCAAGGATTTAGCTTTCTGTCTGAATCAAACTTAAAATGTTTATTTGTGTCTGATACAAAGTACAGACTGTAGTTTAATGCGTGTTCTTATGAGTCTGGACTCACAAAGATTTTACAATTACTGGGAATGCGTTCTTATAATAAGCATTAAATAATGCCAAAATGGGGCATTTTAATGCCCCACTGCTCCTTAATGAGCATGGGCACCCCCCTTTTTTATTTCAAAATTGAAGTTATCATATGTCAAATATTTAGGGGACAAAGTTTGAACAAAAATCTGTTGTCACTTTTCTTCCATAGGAATTACCTTAAGAAATATAAGTGGCTAAATCCACCGTTAGCATCAGTACATGTTTTGAAAAACAAATTAATGAGCTTGAGATCTCGGTTAATTCAATCTTCGGCCTCATCAAAACTATCATCTATTGGTAAAATTCCACTAGTATACTACATAATGCAAATGCTGTAATCTGATTGGCTGAGCCATTGCACGCTATCAGCCATTACTATGCAGTGGCTGGAGATCGTCCACGAAATGGCGACGTATTTTAACGTTTTCCCAAAGTTTTGTGGGACAAGTTTGATGCAAATGGATAATTAAATTCCTGAGAAGGCTAACCGAAGGACATTTATGGTTTCTTGAATTGAAAAAAAGTTGAAATTATTGAAAAAAACTGATGCGCGCGCATGCAACTTCAATGTTAAATGGCAAGTCAATCCGAGCGATCTTTTTCAGGAGCAAAGTTTAATAATACGTCGAGAAATAATTGGAAACCGTTATTTGAAGTAAATTTTAGTACGAATTCTACTAAAACAATTAGATTATTTGCTTTCAATTTCTATGAGGCCATAATTGATTCGGCCCTCGGCCTCATCAAGTATCACCTCATAGAAATTAAGAGCGAATAATCAAATTGTTAAATAGAAAACTCGAGCTCAGTCCTAATCCGTAGTTGTTAAATGTTGTTGAATCTCAGTACAGCTTCAGGCCTGCGCCTGCTCTTCTTGTAGGGTGTTTTCTAATGTTTTTTGAAACGAAAAGTCCTATTAACAAAAAGCAAATTTTGCTTTGCATCGGCAATTCGTTGTTGTCCTCGCGTATTAGCCTTTAGATTGGGACTCTATTTAAGAAAGAAACGCGTAAAGATATGACACAGCGACAATTTCTTTAACTTTCACTAGGGAGTTTACGGAACCACGACGGCGAGGCCGAGGACAACGTCGATTAAAAAATGAATTTGTATTTTATCTACGAATCTCGCGATACTCTAAAGTCATTTACGTTGTTTATCACTCTCAAAACTATTTGCAAAACTAAATCCGGAACACAGCGATAAACTTGAAATAAAAATTAAAAAATTAGCCCTTGTGATTCACATTCTCCAGAAAACGCAAAATTTGGTTATTTCACGTTGTTGTCTTGCAGTTGACGGCAAAGAAATGTACCAAGAATTATATCGCACTTGCACAGCCATCAGTGTACTTTTTTTCAGTGACGTTCCCGTTGCCGTTGCCGTTGCCGTCGTGGTTTCGTAAACTCCCTACTACTGCAAATATAACGCGGCAACGAAAATTATTCCGCCAGAGATCAGGGCGAGAGTTTGACAGAGAGCAGAAGCTATCAAATTACAGGCGAAGTTTTAATATTCTCAGAATGTCAACACGACTCCTGCAAGTTTATTGTCGTGGGCAGTTATACATGATAATTTTAACAGCAATAATCTGCAATCAATAGCACTTGGGATTTAAACGCCAGCTGCTAGAGCATTAAATATTTATGTCCAAGGCAACGGTATTAATAGTAATATATAGAGTCCCTGCTTGAATTGTGGGCGCTGTATCGTCATTATGCCATTGGCTCATGCAAAGCTGTGTTTCACTTTAATGTCCGTACAAGGCGCGCTTGTAAATGGACAAAATGTAAGGCTTACGTTCTTATAAAACATAGACAATTTAAAAAGAAAAAGACTAACGCTAACGCTATGGCCATTGAAGAGAAATAATACAAGGGCAACATGCCTTTTAGCACTGAAGTGAAAACTCGCCTTTTAATGGCTTACAAAATAATATTGGAAAATATATAATACATTGGTAGCTGTAATATTAAGGACTATGTTGATTAACAAAGAGAGTTGTACAATTATCAAAAGGTATATTAGAAAAATCTAGCTGAGCATAACAACATGATATCAGCGTTTTCACACGTATAAATTTTCTGGCTCTTGTTATCCAAACGAGCACCTGGCTAATAGACGGTGGCCTCAATGCTGATTGGTCGTTCCTTTTGAACATGCACAAGGCCGCACGGAGATAATCACAAACGGACGCCGTTTCAATTGTGGGTCGTCAAAGTTTATCTTTTAAGTTTTCTTACCCTCGAGATTCGATTTTGCATTCCATCATGCCTGTACCTGGCTTCTGTTGTGTCATCCTCTTTTTATCGACTTTGTTACACCAGACATGCTGTTCTCCAGGTTAGATCACTTCCATTTAGTGTCGTTAATTTGTAGCATGCAGATTAGCAACTTGAACTTTTTTCGATCATTCAATGGTTTCTCTGTGAATCATTTCGGATCAGGTGAGCGAAATGAATAAAAGATTGCAACAAAATAAAAACTACACTGCGAAGCATGTTATTTTCAAACCAGAACAGTGGGCTACTGCTCGCGTTAACAGTTAGTGAAAATCTGCCTTTTTCAGTGTCACCATCTGCTGAGAACCTGAGAAAAACTTGGGCAATATGTAGTAAACAACGATTAGTTGGCGTCTTTTGAATTAGGGGTGATTTCAACTTTTGGTTTTTCAAGTCCAGTAGAAAACTTTGCCCGTTGTGGAGGTGCAAAAAGAACTATTGAAGATTAGATTTTATTATCCACTGAGAAAGTCAGGTCGTTGTGATTGGTTGAGAGAAGGTAAATTGAACGTTATTATTTTAATTTGCACTGCAGTGCAAACTTATACAGGCGTTCTTTGTAATTTACTCAGTCATATTCGTAATGAGTAATCGTAAGAGCAATCATAAGATTAACCAATAAAGGATTTACACTGCTCAAGATATCGTATTAACATTTTTTCAAATAATAATAATTGCACTCGCCTAAACGTCCGTGAAATTTTCAGAGAATTTTCAAATATCATTCGCTCTGTTAATCCTTAATGATACTGGCATTCAAATAAAAAGTGTACAAGAATATTGGTTATATCACTTCTGCCGCTTCACCGATAAGAGCATCAAGAATGCCCTCTCCAGTCCTTGATGAGACCTTTGTTTTTTCCTGTCGAAGTTAAATGCCTTGTAAAATATACATAAAGGACAAAAATTCAAATGATTCTAGTAAATCGTCGACAGAATGCTAAAGGAGTATCTGAGTGAAGGCCAAAGTATTCGAATAAAGAGATTGAAGACTAACGTCTTATCAGCGTATGAAGTCCCTATCCAGTGTTAAGATTTGCTCATTCTAAACTGACTATAACTAATTACATGATTGGATTATAAACTGATGTTCAATATTTCCACTCCACCTATCAAACCAGTACTGGGAGTAATTTGCACAGATTGTGATATTTTACTGGCTTTTAACTGAAACTTCATTCTAGGAATGACCTGATTCTTACGCCATCCCCGTATGCACGCTTCCAAAGAAGTACATTGTCTCATATACCCTTATCGCCAATAACAGTCTGGGAGATTTCATTTCCTTTAACCTCGTTTGACCATATCCTTTAAATTGCATAACATTCTTTAAAAGTTAATAATGGTTGTTTTTACCACAGGAGCAAACATTTTACAACAGAGTTTTAGACAGCGTCTGTATTTAAGGAGTGATTTTCACTACCGCAATGTGCCTGGTGTTGGGACAATCATGATGCACGACGACTTTGTTTGCACCTTCAAATGCTTCAGCAATCCCCTGTGCTTCTCAGTGAACCTGGCATCTTCCAAAGGGACCAACGGAAAGCTCTGGTGTGAGCTATTGTCGTCTGATAAATACAACAACCCTGAGGCATACAAAGGAAACATGAGTTCTCATCATTACTCCATATTGGTGGGTTATTCTCTAACATGATTCAAAACTTAGCACTGAGGAAGGGCTAGGCCCGAAACGTCTGCTATAGACAGCGTTTTTAATTTGACACTGCATTATTACTATATACAACTTTTAAGTGTTACCTGTGCCACACAGTAACTGATCCTTTTGGACTAAACAAATATTTATTCTCTAACGTGAACTGATATGTACATTAACCCAATTAAGAAAGGGATTTTAGGTTTTTAAACTCTTTGTTTTTGATAAGGATATATTTTATAACAATATCGAGGCTGAAAGTCGCGAAATTTTAAGAATATTTCAAAAATAATCCCGCGGCTAAGATTTTGAAAAGAATGCAATTTTGAGGGTTGAAAATTTTAAATGCAACATAATCATATATCTTTAACTAAACCGTATAAAATTCTTCCCTCTCTAAACGGCAAAACTAGCCCAAAAGCAACAAAAACAGCACTAGCCGTATGTTCAATGCTGATAATATATCAGCAAGAAGTTATGTGCGTGATATCAGGCTTTCATGCCTGCAGGCTAGCTCAAAAATTACTTTAACACCATCCAGACACCAAATACCTTCGAGACAGAAATGTCATACGCTATAATCAAAGCATATTCATAAGAATATTCTCAGCCTAAAATCAGCAGAAAAATAAAAATATTCAGCCTCGGCCGGAATAAATTATTTTTACAAAAAAAAAAAAAAACAGTAGCGAGTGAACGGCTGGATGGCGAGCTCCCTCTCCATATTTGAATCTACTTAACTTAAAAAGCAATGAAACTCGAAGGAATATTGGAAAATATGAATCGCCTGCGAATATGTGGTTGCCTTCGAGAAGGTTTTACATTCCTCTAGGCGTTAAGTTAGTTGAGGCACAGCTCGAAAAACGGCGAGAGAAAGCGAAAGAACGCCTGTGGACAAATTTAACAAAAGTTCCTTCTGCCCACTTATAGACCGCCTACAGGACCCGTAACATGACCGCCGGCTTGTGTCTTTCAGTGGTCTGCAGATGTCAAAACGCAAAACAGTCAACAGACTTGCTCGTAATATAAGCAGCTCCATTCCAATCATGTGGTGCAGGAACGAACAAAGGAGGAACAAACCTAAACATCCAGCTAGATATACGTAATCTCGATCAAATTGATGCAAGAAACATAAAAACGTCCTTGTGCAAACGTTTAGTTTTCTCGAAGTGAAGCTACGACGGTCTCTGAGGAAAAACTGGACGAAGATACATATGTAAATATGATATCCGTGACAAGAAGCAACGTATTGCACTTGCAAACAGTTCTTATCAAACAGCCGGGCCCGGCTCGATCAAATTGATGCAAGAAACATAAAGACGTCCTGATGCAAACGTATAGTTTTCTCGAAGTAAAGCTACGGCGGTGTCTGAAGAAAAACTGGACGAACATACTGTACTTGCAAACAGTTCTTATATCAGTTCTTATATCTGGAGAGTAATTTAACTCAAAGCTCACAACCTCTCGCAATATTTTTATTAAGAACTGGGCACATGGATTTATAGGCGTGACCTTTACTAAGGCAGTGTGTCATGCACGGAAGTGTTCAATTTTCACAAGTAAGTTGTTCTCCTGTTAACTGTTCAACTAACCTGCACATACTGAACATTAATATATCTAAACAATTTGAGCACAAAATTTAATCAGTACAGTAACTTGCAGTATAATTGATGTTACTGAAAATATTGTCCCAGTGGTTTTTGATACCAGTTGATTTAGATTGTTATATATTAAACAATAGTCACTATTTTGCGCGACAGTGTATGCGCGGAAAGTTATCGCGAACATTATCTCAGTGTTCTGAGAAGCGAACAGTTCTCCAAGAGCGAAGCTCGAGGAAAACTGTGAACTTCTTCGAACAGATCAAGTCAAAGGACAAAATTCGAGCTTTTAATCTATCGAATATTTTTGCACGCACGCGATTGGTCTCAACGCGCCACGTAGCCGAATATGGTAGCTGAAACTGGGGAATACCAGGGCGTCATTCCCCAATTTTCGAAAGATCCTGCGTATGGTGAAGGATTATTAAAACAATAGCCTCAATTTGATTTTAAATATGCTCGTTCCTGTTCGATTCCTGTCCGAGTATTTTTTCGTTGTTTTCACCAGAACTATGCTGAATTTATTGTTATTGTTATTTCATACTTCGTTATTTCAGTGCTCGCGAATTGTCCGAGAAGTGGACAAAAATACCTTGGGTTACCTGAGATGGACTATAATATTGGGCAAAAGTCATGAAAAATTTAATTGGGCTAATTTCGATCAAGTACAAAGCTTTACGCGGTTCATGGGCGAACTGTTTTTGGCAAAATATCACATAAGACCCTTAGCATCTCGCCCTGTTTGTCGAAGCTCGCCAACGAAAGCTAACGAGAAGTAGAAGTTACCCGTATTTTCCTTTTTTTCCTCTGAAATTCTCAACAGATCCACAGCAAGTGAGGTGGTCTCATTCTACTTTGACTCAAAACCAACACCCGTTCTTTGTCGCATGGGAGACTTTGGATGTGGAGATGGATGATGGACACCAGTCATGAAGACTGATGGCAGCAAGGTAAGCCATAAACGCGCGGCCTATATGAGACAGAGCTTTATGGGGCTACAGGTAACGACCAGGAGCAGGAGACTATGATCGTCTGTTGGCATGAATAGGGTTCCCAGTATCAAAAACTGAGAATGTTCAGACATGACCTCTGGAGGTTAGAAACGCGAACGTCTGAGTTAAGACGTCACTTTATGCCAAAAAAAGTAGCGTCACAGATTTCTGTTTTTTTTTTTGTTTTTTTTTTCCATGACATCAACTCTCACTCATGCTGATAACGAGAAAATAAAATGGACTAAAAGAGTAAAAACTGCTGAAAAATTGCATTAAATAAACGCGGAATCTACCAGCATAGGCAACAACGAGTTCAGTAAAAAACCAAAATTAAATTAAACCAAATCAACACAAACAGTGGTAATAAAAGTTCATAAAATGCAAGTTTTCAAAATGTTCATTACCACTGTTTGTGTTATATTTTTCATCGAATAAAATTTGTTCCCAGATACAATATAAATTAAAGTTATTAAGCTGTCACTCTCGCTGAATGATGATCTCAACAAAATCTGGGTTAGCATGGAGAGATTGTTTAATTAAGTTCCAGGTTGCAATTTAGGTCTGAAAATAATAAAAAAAAGAATATAGGCGGTTTTATTTGATGTATTACTTAGAGGGCCGGGCGCGGGTGGGTTGGGGGCGGGGAGCACTTATGGCAAGCCGTTACTGCCAAAAGCCATTCGAGTTTTAAATTTTGGTCCAGCCGGCTTTTAGCCTTGGCGAGTTGCAAATCTTAAATGGTGAGCTTGGAACATGTATGGGTGAATTTAATAAAGCGATGGTTGAGTCTTTTTTGGGAAAGTTCAGTTCTCGCAAGCGAGTTTTTAATTTCTCGCTAACGAGTTTTCAATTTCTCGCTAGCGAGTTTTTAATTTCTCGCTAACGAGTTTTCAATTTCTCGTTAGCGAGTTTTTAATTTCTCGCTAGCGAGTTTTCAATTTCTCGCTAGCGAGTTTTCATTTTCTCGCTAGCGAGTTTCCAGTTTCTCGCTAGCGAGTTTACAATTTCTCGCTAACGAGTGTTCAATTTCTCGCTAGCGAGTTTCCAATTTCTCGCTAGCGAGTTTTAGCCAGGCCTCTCTCCCAGGCCTTCACGCAGAAGGCGATTAATTAGTCCTGGGGATTAATTGGTTGCGATCATTCAATATGGCTGATGTGTTCAAATCTCAGCCAACGAAGGTCAAGGAGGCCTTGTGAGTTTTTTTACTGGTTTTAATGACTTTTTAGAACAGTTAGATTCCGATGCTGACAATTTGGTGACTGAATACCTGGAAAGGAAACTGGAATTCGGTGCTTTATCACTTTTTGCTTTGCTTCTCTTGCGAGTGTTTTGAATTATTGAAATTATACGATAGCCTGAAGCGCGGAGTCAACGTAGAATTTGTGCTGTTACTTGGTCCTTGATGAGCAGCTGTGGAATTACTAGTAGTGATGACATTGCTAACAGTGCTATTAAAGCTAGCATTACTGGTACAAATGCTGGGAGAGGGCTGTGCTGTGTTTCGCCTGAAAATTCGCGAAACTTCACCTTCGACAGAAACTGTTCGTTCGTTGCTCATGATTCCACCGTTCGTCTGAGGTGGATTTGGCTGGCTGTTTTCTAGCTCTCTGTCCAATCTACCGATCATGTTATTTTTTAGCTTACAGTAAGCTTCTGTTGCTTCACTTTCGCTTCAATCGAAAACCTGCTGCTGATAAAGCACCGAATTCCAGTTTCCTTTCCAGGTATTCAGTTCAACTGTTCTAAAAGGTCATTAAAACCAGTAAAAAAACTCACAAGGCCTTCGTGACCTTCGTTGGTTGAGATTTGAACGTCAGCCATATTGAATGATCGCAACCAATTAATCCCCAGGACTAATTAATCGCCCTCTAAGAGAAGGCCTGGGAGAGAGGCCTGGCTAAAACTCGCTAGCGAGAAATTGGAAACTCGCTAGCGAGAAATTGAACACTCGTTAGCGAGAAATTAAAAGCTCGCTAGCGAGAAATTAGAAACTCGCTAGCGAGAAATTGAACACTCGTTAGCGAGAAATTAAAAGCTCGCTAGCGAGAAATTAGAAACTCGCTAGCGAGAAATTG
>Ga0126338_10002605_pt1 | contig 12450 bp, 13 predicted proteins | sample OrbCmetagenome_2_FD_92529 | JGI IMG/M metagenome (GOLD analysis project Ga0126338, IMG submission 92529) | Coral microbial communities from Petempiche,Puerto Morelos, Mexico - Orbicella C C metagenome | ecosystem: Host-associated > Invertebrates > Cnidaria > Coral | place: Petempiche,Puerto... | reverse complement strand
GCCTCACTGCTCCTTAACGAGCATGGGCACCCCCCTTTTTTATTTCATAATTAAAGTTCTCATATGATAAATATTCATTGGACAAAGTTGAACAAAAATCTATGTGCAGTTTTATTTCAGGGGAATTATCATAAATCCGGGCAAAGCTATAGCAGTGGCCATCTGCCCTATCATTGATCATGTTATTACTTGGCATGTGCATCGATGCATGACGTGGTGCGTAAATTTGCATGCGCAGTAAGGATGCGCAGAGACAATTAGCACGAACGTCCTTAAGCCAATTAAATGCTAATTTAGCCTGAAAAAAAATATACATTTCAACACTAAAATGGGATTCAAGCCCAGAATTGTCCTACAAGGTGAGCTATCAAATCTTGATACATTGAAAGCAGGTTGAGCGTGAGTTCTAATATCCTGCATAGGGACCTCAAGACTGTTGGTAGGTACCAGCTGCCAACTAAAACAAAGGTGATCACCAGCAGGATTCTTACTTGTCTCTTCAATATCAACTAACAAGTAATACATGATACAGAAGATATGATCAAGATGAGATATTGTACAATGGGTTATTTACCTCCGCTCCATGTCCTAAAAGAATTTTAGCAGCATCCACTGATCCATATTCAGCTGCACCGTGAAGAGGAACACCCTAAATATACAATATACATTATAGCATGTAGAACACTGTTAAATTAATTGTAACCTGAAAACAGAACTAGCACTTAGAGTAACATTCTTTTACTTATACTAAAGCAATAATTTTTTTTGGAGGGGGGGAGGGCAACACTGACCTTTTTAAACTTCTTCAGATTTTGGTTTTTCAAAATATGTTTACAAAGGTATAACAAAATTTATTTGATAGACTTCTGAAATATACAAATTAAAAGGATTAACATTACTTAAACTTCCTATATTGTAGCATCGCTAATGAATATAGGTAGGGCCTTTCTTGGCCAATCTCCCATGAGCTGTATTTTGTGGGAAATAAGGTCAGCAACTGATAGTTTTCATAGCAAGGGTATGTTGATACTCCAAACAAATGAAGAACCTTATCAATAACCTATACCTGTAATATTTCATCCTTGACATTAGGATCCAGTCTGCCATCAGTCAGCAAGTACTTCACAACCTTTTAAAATGACATTTAAGTTCAAATTACAAACAAAGGCAGTTGGAGAAGAAACTGACACAATTAAGGTACACAAACAGAAATCATCCAGTTACTCCCAAGAAGAGTCAAACCTATTTCCTTCTCCACATTATTTTGATGCCCTGCCACTGAGCTACAGGAGACTTGTGTGTAGAATAACTTAGTGGCAGTGTCTTGATAGAGTGGAAAGGTGATAGGTTTGAATCCAGTTGGGAGACCTCCAAATACTCTTTCCAAGTAGTTTGTGTCACTGATGATCATCATCACTGCTTATATATCGAGTGAATCTGAGGACACTTCTGTGAGGTTTCTTTAAAGCCACCCAGATATTTTGATGTCAACAATTACTACACATAGCTTGTGGCAGAAAGAATTTTTGGAGACCCTTTCACTAACCAAAACACATCTTCCTTAAGGTAATCAACAATCAATTGAAATTTATGACGATGAATGGCTGAAGAGCCATAATTTCAATCACAAAGACACTGTTGTGAGCAATGTGTAACTACTTGTCAAAGCGTAAATACAAATTATCAATCAGTCACTACCTTCACAGCATTTCTTTCTGCTGCAAGATGAAGAATTGTCTTATTGTCCTGAAATCGTGTAAATCTGATGTTCTTATCCTGGCGAAGATTTTGTACCTGAAATTAGCAAAAGTTAACCATTCAAAAATGGTAATACAGCTTTTTCCCTCTTGACTGACAATCCCCAATTGCAAACCTGGGGATTAATGGCAATACACTAGTAAAAGAATCAAGTTTTATCACATATTTGATTTGTTGCAGTTACCACATCAATGTTATCAACTTTTACTGCCTCCCACAAATTCCAGTACTCATCTTCACTTGCCAGGTCTGGTCCCTGAAGAAAAAGTTCACTAATTTAAATAACATCAATAAAATGTGTAAATACTAATAGTAACAAAGGGTCTGAGTAGACTCTTATTTAGGTCACCTTTGGGCATAATCAGTTTTCAGAGTGCAACCAAAATCTGTGAACAAAACTTAACTACTGGAAATTATATGATATTAAGGCAATCTCCTGTAATTCATCTCTCAATGACAATTTGTAATGTTAAATTCATTACAAATTGATTCAGTCTCCTGACATGCCTTTCCAAATGTGACAGACAAGACTTACTAACTGCAACGAATCGTCAATTTCTTGTCCAAGTGAAACACCACTGTCCTCAGTTGTAGGAGGGAGGTCCTTACTGCCATCTTCCTGTGACTCTTGGTTGCCTTGTATATTTTCTTTGATTTGTTCATCAGCTATACTTTCATGGTTCTCCTTTGTAGTATCCTCTGTTTGATCTACTCTCACTTCACAACCTGGTTTGTCAGGTGAAGAGGAATCTTCCTCACCTGCTGTCTCTTTCAGATTGTTGTTTTCATCCTTTTTGTCAACCTGACTAGTTGAGTTATCCTCATTATTTCCTTTTGAGGGTTCAGACTCATCAGGAAGTGATTTAATTTGTTCTGAGTGATCACTTCCTGTACTGGGTTCATTCTAAAGCGTGGAACAAAGACAATGAGAATGACATTCACCACCATCATGATGTTAAAAGAAACATAAAATAGCATTACAGACTGTTTCCAACCTAAAACCAAACGAACCCAACCAAATGTGAAAGGTGCAGTCCATGGAACAAAAGTACACTTGTGAGTAATTGTCTAGTGGAAGGCCCAAAAGTTGTGGTCCCAGGGAAAAAGATCACTCACAGAATAAAGTGGGTAAGATTTATACAACGCCTTTAAAAGAAAATGGGTGAGGCCTCTAACATGGCTGTGCAATACACAGTGTTGGGCTGTTGAGCTTGTTTAATGTACCAAGTGATGCCATTTGGCTTATGTAATGCACCAGCTACATTCTAACTCCTCTCACACTGGAGACTGTCTCAGTAAATTTCAACAGCATGGAAATGAAGTTGAAGACACAAGCTGTTTAGTTAGGAAGAAATGAACTTCACTAAGATGTGTCTACACAATAGGGCCTTATCACTAAGTAAACCTGGCAAATATTTAAGAAAAAAAGAGATATACAACTGAAACATACCATTCTGGATTCACCTTGACTCTCTGTTGGATTCACTTGTACAGTTTGAAGCACAGTTTCATTGTCTAAATTAGAAGCAGCAGAATTCCCACCCATATCTGCATCTGTGACCATTACAATTCTTCCCTCCACCTAACAAGGAATTGATATTATTCAGTGTGTCATTACAGCCTCAACTAACACAAGAACTGTACAGTACTGCCTTAACCCTGCAATACCAACCTGAGGTGAAATCCTTATATGCTCTCTTTCCAAGTTAAGAAACATTTCCTGTGATGACCTTATGGCCCCATCATCAATAACGTTAGATGATTTATGCCGCCTGTAAAAAAGAGCAAAGATAACATTTTTTTAAGTTTAAGAGAAAACTGGAAGGGTAGTCCATTCTTTTAAACCTTAAAGGGCCATGGATAGCCCCCAGGGACTGCAGTGGGTAAAACATCATAGATTAGATACATGTTTTCCCTGCTCAAATTAATCAAACCAGAGGGGAAATTAGTTTTATCCACTACGATTAATCAAACCCCAAATTTAACACCATTCCCTTCTCTTGAAATACCCAACATTTTCACAGAACAAATTGTATTTTCCTGTCATTTGCCAGACTTCAATTGAGTTGTTACTGTAGCAATGCAATTTACAGCACTTAACAACCTTTTTATTAGCCTCATTTGAAGAGCAAAACATAAAATTTTAGCCATGCTGGCATCAACTTTGTGTGTCAGTTGTGGGTCAATATTTAATGACATGGTTATCATATTTTCAACTGACAGCTATGAGATGGACAGTGTTCTACACTTTTTTCACTTCAACATTTCAAAAGACTGTAAGGCTCTCATTACAAATGTTATCAATTCAGATCTTTCCATGCTGTCTACACAACATATGTTCTCACCAACTGACATGTTGAGTTGTATCACAGCCATTTTCCTTCACATCTTGACCGCTGGTTAAGCATTCTTTAGATCTCCTGTTATTATAGTCACAGGTTATGTTTTCTTAGTCTTAAAACAAATTATGCAACAGTTACTGAAAGATTCTAAAAATGCAATATTCTTATTTCAGAATATACCACTTTCAGTTAAAGAATTTGTATTACGTTAATTAACTTATTTTATTGTTAATAACATACTTTGAAGTGCACTGCTTGGTGACAGTTTGGTTAGCATGGTTGTCAGACTAAATTTAGTTAGTACTTTCTTTTCTCAACAGCGTTATTTTAGGGCTGATTTTGTAGTTATTGGCTGTCAGGTCAACTTTAGTTTTGTTTCTGTTGAAGGACACAATAATTGCATATTAGCTCACAAAGAAATCACTCCCCTCTTTATTGTTAGTGTTGTTAAGTTAAGCACAGCCAGAGTTGTTGCTAAGCGCCGGCTGCCGGGGAAATTCGCCAGCTGGGAAAGGGGTCATCGCCGGCTGAATTTTGGCTGGCGAACACTCGGTTAAAAGGGCATTGAACAGTTCTTTGGTTACGCACTTGTTTGATTTAGAATCATATATTCTGAGTGAAAAGGTTGAATAAACTCCTGACTACCTTGAGTATCGATGCCACAAAGTAATTGAAATAAAGTCTTGTTTTGAGAACTTGTTTACCGTGTCCTCTTTCCGTTTTCTGCGTCCGCCATCTTGTCAACACGAAGCTTGGTAGCCTGCTGCATTCAAGGCGTTGTGAAAGATGGGAACAAGTTTGTTACCAGGTCTCCTGGATCTCTCGTAAACGTGGGACAAGATAGTTTGTTCGATCCACGAGTGAATATTGTAAAGTCATCCAACAGTTGTTCGAAAGTTGTTAATTTACGATCTATCCATCGATGGAATGAGATGTAAGCTTATAATAAAATGATATGATATAAAATACCAATATCAGGGGATGGTAGGTAACAAAATGCCTACGCATGTACAATTTTTTCTCTTTAATAGTTGTTTCTTTTTGCATAAAAGAGCCCCTAGATTTCACCAGAGTGCCCCAAATTGAATTAAAATCTTCAAAATTTCCTGGGGGAGACCCCCCATACCCCCCCCAATGGGAGGCGGCAACCCCCTCCCATACCTACCCCAAGTCAGCTCTGCCGACAACAGAAGGCGCTTTGTGCCTTCTTTAGCTGGCTCAATTTCCAAGACAACCAGCAGACAAATTTCTTAGCTACAACCTTGCATAGCATGACAAACCAGTTTTAGAATACTTTTGACTACATCATTAAAACCAGAAATATGATCTTTGTATGAGCCCTTGTTGTTAGAGTATTTGTGAGAATATTCCTACTTTACATGTGGTGTGGAATATCAAATATAGCGCATGCTTTCCATCTCAAAACATGTAGCAAGACTAATTCCCCTCAGCAACAAGCTTAGCGTAGGATTCTGCTCTGATTAATGTCTGGCTTTGCATTAAGTATTTACCCATATGTGTGACATTGCATGTCATAATTAACATGTTTATCCCAAAGGGAACTCTACTTGCCCTCTGTATTTATGTTTATATCCATTATTAGCCAGCTACCATCATGTATATAAGAACATTGATTCAAGCAATAAAGATTCAGTTTGATTGTACAGCAGACTAGTGTGCTTCACTCTGTGAGTGCTCGTGATAAACCAAATGTTAGCCCAAGCATCACCATGACAACAGTTTAATTCTAACTGACCCTCGGCCATGATTCTTCTACATTAGGAATTAGCACATGTTAAATTGTTACAGGAATGCGCAATAGTTGCTTACTTGCTAAAACCAATTATTGTGCTGATAGTTGTACCAGCAGTTACAAATTAAAGTGCTTTTCAAGGTTATATTACATGAAGAGGAAAGTCAAAATGTTACCCTAAATAGCCATCAATCAGATGGCTATAGTTACTGTAGAACAAAAAACTCACAATTCAGTAGTTATGCAAATTTATTCACCAAAACAAGAGTTCACCATCATGTACATCACGTGTTAATAATGCATGGGGAACTAAGATGCACAACACCTAACCCAATGGAACATGACCCACCCACCCATGCTGGTAACAGTCTCAGATTACATGTGACGAGCACAGCAAGAAAGCTGTCTTGATCTGGTGCATAAATGAGCTATTGTATTGCACGCTTTGCTAAATTCACCGATATAAAAGTAACTAGCGTTAACAGAAATGCAATACTTACATTATTAGGCTCTGTCTGTGGGAAGATTTTGATTTTGTTACACCTCTCACAATGTTGATTGAGCGAAAATGGTTCCTAACAATTGTGTTTAAAATAGAGCCATCCTCTTCATCCACCTAGATGTAATAGATTTGGCTATCAACAAGTAAATACTCAATGAATTTTTGATAGCTTCATCAAGCCAGATATATGAGATCATGAACACATACCCACCTACCAGCATGGAAGTAGAATGCCTAGTGAGGCTGGTCAAGAGAAGGCCAAGCATGATTGACAATCATTATGATCACATCATGCAAGACCAGCTAGCAGAATGGACAGTCAAAAGAGTTGTTGACTGGCCTAACAAGAGAATAGTTTACAACCTGCATAAACCTTTGAAAAAGGAAATGGGCATTGTCATTACAAACTTCAGAATTGTAAATGAACCATCAGCTATGCGAGGTAAGAGTGAATGAATGAGTGTTCAGAGATTTGCCTCCCTTTGCAGAACCTGTTATGGCATGTACTTGTGCATAATCACATGGAACCAGAAGCCTGAAGCCAGAAGCCCAAAGACCTGAAGACCGGGATGCACCACTAGGTCTCCCCCTGAATCAAGAACAACGACTCATTACTGAAGTCTTGAGATGTAACAGGTTTGCAAGAGAGCTATTTGAGTGGCTTTGTTAGTTATACCTATAATGAAATCTAACAGTGAAAGAAGTACCCAGTAGAAGTACACGATATTTTGAGAAGTCTACATGTTGATGGTATCATGCCAGGTGGCACCAGAGACAAAGTACACGACCCAAACAGAACGATTATATGAGTGTTTGAAGAGGCCAAGTTTCTATGTAAAACTGGGACTCCAACAAGTCCAGAGGAGAGTGAGAATGTCACTTCTGTTAATAAGCAGTAGTGCTACAAGAAACAACACTATCAAGTCAAGGAAAACAAATTCAAGATGGTAGGACACCCAAAGAACAAAAGCAAGAAGACCATTTCTGTGGCCTTTCCTGAGGAGCCATCACAAAGGAGCAGAATACTAGCATTCTCAACTGCAGAGTACCACCCACTGGGCATAGCGTAGCCCACAGTGTGTCTATATCACAAAGTATGTGACAGTCATCTACAATAGCATGAGAATGTATCAGAAAGAATCTGACAAGAGTGGCTAAGTCTCTTGAAAAACCTTCAAGATCACACAACTCCACAATCATTACTTCTCTACATTAACAGTCTTGTAAGTGACTTAGAAATCTATAATCTTGGTGGCAGATTAACAAAGGACAAACACACAAACTATACATGGTACTTACCAAAACTTTGGCCTTTGCAAAGACCTGATAACCATCTTTTCCTCTTGCAAGATATGACTTTGTACAAACTTTGTACTTCTGGAAAATTACAAATAAGATCTTGGATGTTGTAAAGTATTCTTTCAATTCAGTATGACTTCTTTTCCCTATTCTGTAGCGTGACTCAAGAACTAAACATTCAATATGGAAGTCCCGTAGACACACACCAAAACGAGGCGCACATAATCATTGAAGGCAGGAACCAAAACGCATACATTCAGGGTCTGAAATTAACTTTTTTAGGCAGGCACCAACTGGCGACTGAAATTTTTTTTCAGTCGCCATATGGAAAAATGTGGTCGCCAAAGTGTCAATAAAATTTTTCCCTCGCAGCGAAACACAAACCAAAATTTTTGGTCGCCAGATGGAAAATTCTGCTCGCCAATTTTTCTTTTTAGAATCGGAACGAAGAGAACGCATTTGGGGCCGCAATGATGGCGATTTTTCCGCTAACAATAAGATTAAATACAAACACGCTGATTATTTATACACCTACCACTGAAAACCCACGACGAACGAATCGAATGCCAACCATATACGCAGTTTCCTGCGACTGCCAATGTTTCAAGTCAATTTTACACCTTCTCTTGTCTCTACCTTTTGGAGAAGAAATGTACCCGACTGAAAACTGCCGTTTGGTTCTTTGCTCTGTGTGAAAACGATCTTTCCTTTCGCGTTCTGTCAAGACGATCAATGAATCGCCATGTTGAATATCGAAATCTTCCACTAATTTCTTCACGTATGTTCCGTCTCCATTTTGTAATAAATTACGGAAAGAGTTCAGGACATCTTTGGACCCCACATCCCCTGAATAAATGTTCATGGCGAAAGAACGCACGTGGCCTTCTGCGCCCACAATACATATGTTATAGGAAACCGCTAGGAAAACCTGGCGGCGAAGCTTCGCACTGATCATAGCTGTGAAACGTTGTGGTAGATTTATAATAACAGGAAAATCGGTTTTATACTTCAAAAGCAGTGGAAAGGTAAAAAGTGAGTGACCAATTGGCTGGCAGCTTTGAATTTTATTTTAATCGATTTAGCTGAAAATCAAAGTTTGTGTAATTATCGTGGCTCGAAATAGTTAATTGCCCACTGGCAACCAGCTGTGAAATTCTGGTCACCAGTGCAAAATTTTTAGTCGCATTGGCAACCAGGAAAGCACAATTTCAGACCCTGACATTACATCTCTCTTCTTACGAAATGAATGGAATAAACAGTTAACACAACTAATTGTGCCTTAGAGTGTTTTTTGCAATTGGTTCATAAGTCAAGTCTCACAGGTGGCTTTACAACTTGACCGGATCAGGTGATGTATGGTTCATTGCAAGGATCCTGGGTCTGTGGGTAGGCTGTGGGTTTCTGGTTAAGCATCGCTTCTGATTCGGTGTCTTCAATACTTTGGTGACCTTTCGAAGTGGTTGTGGATGTTTCTGGTTTGTCACCTTGTTCCCCAGGATTTTCTCTTGCGCATAGGGATCTTGTTGTCAATAAGTGACCTCTGTTCCTACAATACTCATTTCCATTGCTGGTACGCACAGTGTAAGACCTCGGGGTTCTATGTTGGCCCAGAACGGTGGCAGGCTTCCAATTTCCTGACTTGGTTTGAACATGATCTTGTTCACCGCTTGCAAGGGGTTTCAGCTCTCTAGCACCCTGATTATAGTAATGCCTTTGAGTGGCCTGTTTTTGCTCCATTCTCTCTCTGACAAGATCAGGATGGACAATGCTTGGTCTGAGGTGGTTGCTCGTGGTGGGGAGTATAGAGCACAGATTTCTGCTCATCAAGAGTTGGACTGGTGTAGTTAATGCATCTAATGGGGCATTTCTGTATTCCAATAGACTCAGGTATGGATCTCTTTTCTCCAACTTGGCCTTCTTGAGGAGCTGTTCTGCAGTGTGGATGGCCTTCTCGGCCAGACCATTTGATTGAGGGTATGTGGGTCTGCTTGTGACGTGGCTGAAATCCCACTCACTGGCGAACCGTGCAAATTCCTGTGCGGAAAATTGGGGGCCGTTGTCGGACACCACTTTCTCAGGGATCCCGTGTCATGCGAAGATGGCTTTCATCTTGTTGATTACTGCTGAGCTAGTCATGGTGGGCATCCTTTCTGGGCTTCTGTCGTCTGGCCACCCCTGTTTGATGATTGCAATTAACCGTTGCATGTCAGGGTCAGATGCTGTACTAGCTTGTAGGTCTGACATCTTTTGGTCGGAGACTGGTAGGTTTGCCACAACTAGATGGACTTGAGCATTGAAAGCCTCATGTGTGTGATCGGTTTCTTTAAGGTACAGACATGACAATGTGTCAGCTACCAGAATTTCTTTACCTGGCTTGTGGCAAACAGTTAAATCATATTTCTGAAGGCGTAGCATCATTCTTTGCAGGCAGGCTGGGGCTGCAGAAAGGGGTTTCCTCAGAATGGCCTCTAGGGGCTTGTGATCTGTGGTTACTACAACATATCTGCCATAAATGTATTGATGGAAGCGCTCAGTGCTGAATACTATTGCATACATCTCCTTTTCCATTTGAGCATAGTCCTGTTCTGTGGGACTTAGGGACTTTGATGCGTAAGCAACTGGCTTTCCCTCCTGCAAGAGCACAGCACCGAGACCGTGTCTGGACATGTCCACTTCTAGTGTGACCTCCTTGTTTACATCGTAGTATGCTAGAGTTCCAGCAGAGGTAATCAACTGTTTCATGTGATTGAGGGCAGTGTCCTGTACACAATCCCATACAAACTCGGAGTCTTTCTTTAGCACATGATTCGCAAATCTCTCAAAATATGACTTTTTTCCCTCAAAATATGACATTGCTCCATGTGTTGGCGATGTCTCAACCTTTTTCTCCACACCATATCAGCAAATAACTGCACATTTCTTCCTCTTTCTTTGACGTGAGCGGACCACTGAACATGAGTTCCACATTTTGTCGGAAATGCTTCCAGCATTCTGGTAAGTTTTCGGATTCCCAGTCCATCTGAGGACTCTGCACTCCAGCTAAATCCATGCTTGAGGGTTTATCTCAATTCTGACACCATGTAAAGTATTCTTTCAATTTAGTATGGCTTCTTTTATCTATTCTGTAGCGTGACTCAAGAACTAAACATTCAAAATGGCGGTCCCGTAAACACACACCAAAACGAGGTGCACATAATCATTGAAGGCGGGAACCGAAACGCATACATTACAGATATAAAACAGATTACCTCATTTGAACGCTAGAGACTTTATTAAGCAAACAAAGTTGTCAATCACACAAACAGAAGAAAAAAACAACAGTGGTAATTACACTGCTGACAGTTGATGCAAATGAGTATTTTTAAAAAAATTCAAAATAACATGTTTGTGTCTATCGATCAGATAAAAGAATGTACATGGTCAAATATTAAACAATGCCAACCTTATTCTTGTCAAGTGGCTCATCATCAATGTACACAGTGTTTTCAAGGATTCTACAACCAGGATCTCGATGAGGGTTAAAACAAAATCTCATACCTGAAACCTGAATGGAAATTGTAAAAAATAACAGAAATAACAAATTAATATTTATAAAGTTTGTTTCACGTTAAAATGTACATAGTTCTAACTTTAAAAACAATAAATTAAACAACACTCTCCAACATTAACGATCATTTCAACTACCGTCAATTCTAAATAGTTGAAGAACATAAGCCAAGCAGGGTCCTTGACAATACCGTAAACTTCCGAAATTAGTGACCCTCCTTACTTTCGGAATTAGCAGCCTTTATGGCTCGCTACTTTCAGAGGATCATTACTTTTGGGGGGTCTTTATGGTACTGCACAACAAAAGCTTTTGACATGTTACCTGCCATGATAGTAAGGCGGGACGAAAGTTTGGTCACCAAGTTTTAACGCAAAAATCGTACTGTTGTCACGAGCAACTGGCTCTGTATCCATTGGCAACTTGTGGGCCTTTGATGTCATTGGCAGCAAAGCGCGCGAAAGTCCCTAATGTAGGCGACATGACAGGTGACCAACGGCTGTTGATATTGTTACCAACGGAAACAAGGTAAGTTGCCCATGACAACACCATAATTTTAAGGCCAAAACTTTGTAACCAAACTTCCCTCGTGCCTTACTCAACTGATAATCGTAGTAACAGTAAGTCATACACTGTATGTCAAACCACAGAATCTGTTTCATTCGGTAACAGCTACATTTTTTTATTTCAATCACCTGAGGAAATCTTCCCTCAAGTTTAGGCCACTGACTCACTCCATTTTCTAGTGCCTGTAAAATCTCACCACCTGACAAGCAGAAAAAAACAGTGTCAGAATAATTTTAAGAAGCAGGCAGTCTAAAGTATCAAACGATAGACTGCAACGTTTCGTGCATTTGAAGCACTGTCAGTCGGTGATTTGCTCAAGAAACTGCTAAACTAATAATTTAACTTCATCCATAGGATGCAAGTGGCATATTAGGGGCTCTAAATATGTATAAAACGCATATCACAAATCAAAAAGAATTTTTCTTTTCTTTGTTGTACCTGTCATTTCCAACACCACTAGGACATCCGGCATAGGTAAGATAGAATAGAGATCCTAAGAACAAGAACTTGCCATTTAGTGGGTAAATTTAATGCAGTATGGATGTACTTCTTTTCTTAAAAACTGCACATAACAAGCAGGCCTGACCATTATTTTTTTGATGGGGGGGGGGGGGGGGGGAGAAAATATCCCCCCCCCCAAAAAAAAAAAAAAAAAAAAAGAGAAAAAAATTTGGAAAAAAAAAAT
>Ga0126338_10002604_pt1 | contig 12451 bp, 7 predicted proteins | sample OrbCmetagenome_2_FD_92529 | JGI IMG/M metagenome (GOLD analysis project Ga0126338, IMG submission 92529) | Coral microbial communities from Petempiche,Puerto Morelos, Mexico - Orbicella C C metagenome | ecosystem: Host-associated > Invertebrates > Cnidaria > Coral | place: Petempiche,Puerto... | reverse complement strand
CTCGCATGGCTCGCATGGCTCGCATGGCTTGCATGGCTCGCATGGCTCGCATAGCTCGCATAGCTCGCATGGTTCGCCCTTTGGCTCGCATGGCTCGCTGGCTCGCAGGTTTATAAAACTCTTAAATTGACACCCACAGACGTAGTTACAAAATGCCTCCTTTGCTGTCTTCTTTTCAAAACATCTTTGCCAGTTGACACTGAATGATGATATACTTAAAGAGAAGACCAATTTTATTCAAAACATCTCTTAGGGCTATTGATAACAGGCGATAATGAGAAGACCTCAAGATACATGTAACGAATCCTATTGGATACGTGTAATAAGATTGAAAATTTAAAACAAAAAATCACTTGGTTTTGGAAGGTCAAACTCTCTGGCTTTGTCGTAGTCCCTACTTTTGTGTGCTTCTTGCCCCCAAGAGTTGGAGTGGCATAATTTTCTTTTGCATCACACACAACGGACTTAGTGAAAGAAGTTGAGACCTATTCATTGACCACTGGTTAATGGGATACCAGTAATTTTGAACTCCAAATAGTAGTTCAAAAAAACATATAACAGTCTCCCGCAACTTTATTTAGTACATATATGTACATGTAAGTGTGCTAATTTTTGGTGAAGACATCGAAATGGAAATAAGCCACAAATATTTCCAAGTTGACGTTTGCCCCCTTCATCTTTGCCAACTCTCTCAAATTATTTAGGAATCTCCTGGGTACAGATTGAATCTCCTGGTCTCACGTACATGTCACCAAGACAATACAAAGGCAAATGCATAAATTATACGTTTTTCAACCATCTAATTTTAGCTGATTTTTGCCATTTTAGGAAGCAGCGATGTTTTGGATATTTGATACCATGACTTTTGAGTTGAATTGCCAGAGCTCTTTTTTGAACAACTTGGGTCAAGAAGGCAAAATTGGCAGTCTCCCAGATTTCAGTTTGTTCCTAGGTTGGCATCTCTGCTCTTTGTCAAAATAAGTCTTCATGCAAAATGTGCATTCATGTGCTTTATGTGCATGTTTATAAAATTTATGCCATCAAACTAGTTCACAGATGAAAAGTTTTGCATGAAGACTCATTTTGAAAAAGATGCAAAAGGCAACTCAGAAGTGACCTATACTATTTACCAATAAAGAGAATTAAATGTATCACTTAATTAGAACTACTGCTTCTAGGGGTAGATAACTTCATGTTATGTTCTATTTTAAAAGACATCTATGTCCAACTGATAAACAGGTAATCAATGAATAGAAATCAACAATAACATAACTTACACTGTACTCACAATAACATGTTTATATGTTTCAGACCATACTGAATGATATTTCCATATAAAGGCATACTTTTCAGATAACAGCAAATTAACATTGATAAACATCAATGGGTCAGAACTCATAAGTTGTTTTGTTTGTCTTGTGATACCCCATAAGGACTAATTATGTCCAACTATGTCAACGGTCACAGACTAAGAACAAAACTGAGAAATATTACTCTTCCTACGTGTATTTTTAGCAGTTACATAGTGAGTACAATATTGAATCCATCAATGAAAATTAAATACCTTTAATTTAAATAGAAAACACAAAGCATTTTTTATTATACTTTTAAAAGTTTAGAGGAGCTTCAACAAATTGCTTCAGTTATGACAACAACAAATACATTCATACCAAACAAGTGCTTCAGGTTTTCATACTACAGGTAACAAGAAACCAGACTTAAAATTACTGAAAGGAAAAAGTTACTCAAAACATATGGACTGAGCAGAATCATTACACCCCTCAGGCTAAAAATATACATCCCAGATGACTGCCTTTGAAAGAAGACCTTGAGATGCATTGTCTTGTTGAAACCACAGTTGGCACGGACCCACTGTGATTATATTGGCCAGGGCCATAAATGACATATCGCATAAATCATTAAATTATGCAGAAAAAGTTCCATTGGATCATAAATAAGTATTAGTCTATTACTATTAAAAGATGATATAAACTGAAAAAAAAAAACCTCCCTCTCAACAGAGAGATGCAGATTGCATTATGCCATATAGAAATAGTCTTTTACTTTATAGATGACATTGATAGACCGCAAATGAGGGGTGACTGACATTGAAATATAATTCTCTTTATCCTTAAACAATTGTTAAATGTAAGTGAAAAGCTTTCAGTGATAAAGCTCAAACAGTAGTAATGCCAAGAAAAACACAATGAACAAACACAGGGTGACTGTCTGAAGCCCTACCAGCAATGAAAACTGACACAAAGTTTGCTCAACTACTCACGCAGACTTGTCTGCTAATTGAGAGTTTTGTTGTTCAGGCCGTAAGTTAAAAAGGGAAAACAAAGATGAATAAATTGAACAAAACTACAACAAAGGGAAACAAAACAGCATGGGATCTGAGTTTGTCACTTGTCAAAACAACCATCTAGAGAAAACTGAAAGCACTTGACAAATGAAGACTGTGGCTGGCAGTGTTATGACATACAAGGAAATTAATGAAAACGTGACGCTGCAAAAGCCAACAAGTATGAACACTGTTCATGAAACCAAAATAACGATAAATACCCAAGAAAACTTCACAGGATTTTTGGAAAGTTTCTATTATCCAAGTTGCACAATTTTAGTCAATTTGATGTTTAATTAAGCAATGCAGTGATCATTACATGTACACGTAGTTACGAAACTTCAGCCCATATTATTTTTATTTGGTATTGCCTCTAACAAAAACATAACCTTAATAAGAGAACACTCATGGATCAAATCTAAGATTTTTCAGGAAAAGAAAGCTAAAATGATTTTTCCAGCCACAATGAATTACAGGCCGGATGCGCAAGAACATTTTTCTGTCCAGTTCTTCCGCTCGTGCTGAAACGACAATGATTAAAATATTTCCTTTTTACATGTGATGAAACTAACTTAGCAAATGTTGGCGAATGGAATGTATGATGTGAAAAACGACTATTGTAATGCCGGTCAAGCTGATAAAACAATACGACGGCGACACAGCTGCGTACTAGCATTAATGGTGTAAACACGACCCTTTCTACAAATAATTAAGCGTAAAAGCGTAGTAATGCTACGCTAGTATCAATGATCTGAATTCACAAGGAAATATTTCAAAAGGTTTGATTAAAACGCGGCAGTCAGAGGACTCTTTGAATTTTCATTCATTTAACGTGAAATTCTACAGATATTGTCTTCCGAATTTTCAACAACAACTAGAGAAATCTCAAAACGCCCAGATTGGATGTTGCTGACGACATCTCACGAAAACCAACGTTGACCAAGAAACTGGTCGCGAAGAGGAAACGAAGTCCTGAGCAAGCGGACAGACCACAATTTGCACGATCGGAAGCAATTTTCGCTAACCACTGATCCTCCTTCGGGACTTAAAACAGGGAGGCATTTATAATGAGAGCTGGTTAATGGCGATACATGTACTTTTACGACAACAAAAGAGAATCTAGCATATGAAATCGCGCACTTCAAAATTACACGCAGCTTCCTACGGTCCTAACCATTTAGTGTCAAAGACGGTTTTACCTGATCACAACGTTTTTCGTTTGATTCCGCATCCAGACTGTCCGAAGGTTTTATCGTTCTCTTCTGTCGGTTCAACTCTTCGAGAATTCGGACTAGCAGAATGTTCGCCGGTAAATCGTCCACATCTTCTTCCACAAGAACTCGACATTCAGGGCATCTTAACTCCTTTCTCCTCTCTACGATTTCTTTCAAACACCTTCTACAGAATGTATGTTGGCACGGCAATACCTTGCAACTTTGATCAAGTTGTTCCAGACACACAGAACACTCCAAAAGTTCATTTAAGTGGAGTTCGTCCATGGCCGCACATGCAGAAATTTGTGACGAATGGGCTTGAATTCCTCACAGACAGAGCATATCGTAGTTCCCCGGCACTTGCTTCACTGCACGGCTATTAAAAGACAAAAAACACTTGTTTTGGTCGTTAGCCCCAGAAAGAAGTGATCAAAACATTTGTTCAACATCAAATATATTCTTTCCAATTGAAGACCTGACCTCGACTATTTGTTGTCATGCTAAAAGCGCATGTGCGACACATCTGTGAATTATCTTAAATTAGCATAATTTAATTACGAAGTTTAGTTATTCTGACCTATTCTGTTTCCGAGCTCAGAACTTTCGTCGGAGAATGCCTGGGTTTTACCAGCTTTCTAACAAAACTGTGATGGTTTAAATATTACAAAAGTATATTATTTGTACAGCTGTATATATTTCATGGGCCCCATATTTCATGCATGCTTTCAAATTTTTTGTGGGTGCTAAAAGGGAGAGAGAAAAGAAAAAGAAAAGAAATATTTGTGTGAGGGACCAAACTTCAAGGGCCGCAGCCAGTATAATTAATAAATCAGGAAATAGTGGTTTTGCTAATAATTCGAATCTACGTATAACTAGTGTTATGTGGGATAGCTTGCATTCCAGAGGTAAAAAAAAAAACACTGAAAATACTTAAATTACCCAGGAGAGATGAAGAGACGCCGTTGATATGACCGATGTCAAAAATAGGCCGGCATTTTCGATTTACTAGTATCAAAATTCTAACTTGTCTCCAAGGCTTGGGGAAATAAAACAAAGCAAATCGCATCCAATTTTGATATATCGAAATTGGCCTATTCCACGACAGCGGTCTGATAAGGTCCAAAGCCAATTTGAAGTTTTCGTTATTTGAGAGGCTTGTTTATCTATAACGATAACAAAGTGTTCAGGGGTCAACAAGTTGGCCTTAGTATTACCTCAGTTTGCAGGACCTAAGTCCTAAAGGTCTGTCTTGATCTAAATAGAATAAATTTTGACGGAAAGCCATCAATTATCCCTTCCTCGACTACTGGAGAAGTTTTACACGGTCCTTGGTCGGAGCAAGAAGGAGCGTGAGGTCCTCTTTATGTCAGTCTCAGACTAAAAAAATACTGAAAACTGCTTTTCTCTGAGATACAGTGTGTAGACCAACTACTCCCAGCCTACCCCTCCACTCACTTATCTGACGGCACCTACCTCAAAACGGCTTCTCCGTGTGTCACAATAGCAGAATCAGCGCATATCTATCTAACCGTATCTGCTTTATTTTTTTTTTCAAGTCTCAACAATAAAGGGGACTAACACTCCTTTCTGGCCGAATGTGGGCGTGTTTCGGAGTTACATTTGTCTGATGTCTTCTCTCGGCCAAGCTTTGATCAGTACCGTCAGCAAGCCTTAAATCGAATCTCGACTTATCTGCGGTGTTATATCAAGAAAAACAAATGTTGTCAATGACGACTTTTTTGTGATTCACGAGTCTCTCAGGCTTAGTAATATCGTCACTGCCTCCGTACATAAAACATATATTTTACAGCTCACCATAGGAACACTTTGAATAAATTACAGTTTACATCAGATACACAGTACTGATCTCATAAGCCCACTATAATGATTGCTGTTTATAGCTCGGTAGCTGTTGTAGGCTGCCAAGATGAGAATAGCCAAACTATTTATAGTTTTCATTTGTAAATACGTGTGTGTTAATTAATCATAACCGCGCCCTTTCAATCAGGATGTAGCCGAAGGCCTCTTAATTAATCATGATAAGGGTTTGTCCGCGGTCCGGAAGAAATCGTGAGATGAAATATCTTAATCCCTTTTACAAGCGGGCCCACAATGGCGCCTATTAACGCTTGCCCCTTTATATTAGCAGTGCTTTTATATTTCTGAGGTGAAGTTCGGCAAATATCCAGTGATTTTCATTTCAGTTAAGGTTGCATGAAAAAAACCTGATTGTATCGGAAAGGAATGCTTGAGCAATGAAGAAAAGAAAATACTAAGCATTACATTAAATGAAAAATAACATACCCGGATTAACTGAGCCAAACAATACTGAACAATGAATTCAAGGAGGTGTTCACTGTCGGAATATTGACCGCAAAAGAAAACCGAACAAAATGTAAATCTCACATGTAAAAACATGATTTACCTCTGGTCATTTAATATTGCTATCCGGCCCCAGTCACGATTTTATCAGCTAACCAGCGTTTAACTCGGCCAAAGCCCTCAGTTTCACAGGTTGAAAGCTAATAATAACATTGATTTTACCTTTGAATAAACCATGTAATTAATACTTCGTATAAAACCAAATCGTAAACATGCCTTGAAGTCTGTAAAGAGCCTAGTTGTGGTTTCCTTTCTTGTGCCGGTGTATGCCGCAGCGGTACATCATAAATGTCATTTGCGCGGGGTGATTGATCAAAGCTGCACTTTAATCTCAAAGAATAACTGAGTGTTTCTTGAGATATTGGATCGCTATGAAAGATGTGACTGGTTTGATTAGATGCTGCGTGGAAAATAACAAACGCTATTCCATATGTGACGATTCAAGGTGACGATTCAAAGAAAGGAGGGTTTTCTAACATTCTTTTGCTGTTGTCTTTCCCAGTTTAAACTAGGGCTTACTGTCCCATGCACTGCATTAATTGAACAGATAACACGTTAAGGCCAAAAGAAAAAAAACAAAACAAAAAAAAAGAAAAAAAAAAAGAAAGAAAACACTCATGGTGTCGGCGTATGAAAAATTACTTCGAGAGCCATCCAATCATATTTACCTAACAGTATTGCTCGTTTATACTGTGCTATCATAATTGAATTCTCCAGGGTGTTTCCTCTCGGCTGTGATTAATAACATTGTGTTCTTTTCGACTTAACTAATCAGCACAGAGTAATGACTGGCGCAAAGCTAATGCTCAGACATTTTCTACTATCTTTCAAAGAGTAAGCGCTTAGTTAAGCCCAATACGCCGACAAGATAAAGCGGACGTGCTACGTCATGTGATTCAGTTAGTCATTTATGGCTGTCAAAAGTATTACCAGTCCTCACGCTTCCATCAAAGCACGCCAGCAAATGGAAGTAAGACTGCAGAGGAGTGATAATGGCTAAGATAATAATTTCAGCTTTCAATCAGCATAAATTTTCATAATTTACGCGAGCACGGGCAATAACAATGGTTCGATTTATACTAAAGACGGATCAGCCGTCTGGGACGAACTTGGGCAAAGGACGGTAGTTCGGCGGATAATTAGCCTGTGTGTAAATACGAATTACCAACGTTAGTTCATCTAGGAAGACGGACGTTAATTTGCGTCTCTTACACAAGTCAAGCCAATGACTTAAAACCTATGCAACCGATAACAAGAGTTAAAGATTTATACAAACCACATCAAAGTTTTCAACTTCTCTTTTTTTTGAAACTCGAGTTTATTTTGTTAAAAATTACACGTGCCACTACTAAGATAGCAATTCAAATAATTTAATCTTAGAGTACATTTAATACCTTTTTCACGGCACCTACGTTCTGCCGCTCGAATCTAATTTTCACTTGTAAAAGAGGCCATTTATAATATCCCGTTTGAGTCGGCGCCCACGAAAACGGTCGAAAACGACACGGCTTGTTTCAATTAAAATATTTTGTCTTTTAAAGAAACATGGCATAGCCCACTGCATAAACACAGAACAGATATAATATCGATTAGATTAAAAAACGAAAATGTGCTTTTCACTTGAGTGTCGTAAAACCATAACTGTGGCCGATCACAGCAAAACTAAAAAGAGCGAGCCAGTAAGAACACTACGCAAATAAATGCCTCACGCGGGAAAAACCACGTGACTAGGTCGGGAATGGCTGATTGGTTGAGTAGGCTGGGCGAATTTATTAAATCCAATCAGAGAGTTTAGGAAAGTTCTGAGGAAGTGAGGCACGCCAACCAAGTTTGACGAAGTCTACCGACACGTCGCGATTTGATTGACTTATAAAATTGCAAAGTTTATACACACCACATAAGTTTATGTCCTGTCAACCAATTCTAAAACTACCTGCTTCGACACTCTAAAGCTCGTTTTTGGTTACTTTACTGACTTCCAAGCGCTTTCAAACGAGACAGTAAGGTGAACGTTTATGTGAACAAACGAGAAATGAGCTTACTGAAACGATTTGCCTCCTTAGCCATAGGAAGGGACAATCGGGAATCATCACGTCTTCGGAGAGGTTCTATACTGCTCCGAATGTGTCACGAACGTAACATAAGGTGCTATATTCTGTATGGTATTATGGTTAAGTTTATACACATGTATTTTGTCGAGGAAATCTTCGCTTGAATAATGTGTTTATATGCCATGTTACGCATTGGTCAAAATCAGTCACGTGGTACATTTAATTTCTTTAAATAGGTCAAGTTATACAAAACTGTTACTACAGAAACAGCTATGGGAGAATCGAATACTCCTGGATCGCTGTTATAGCCAAATGCGCAATTAACCAATCAGAAGTCTTGTTTGAGTGATATCAAGTCACTCACTTGATATTGACCGAATTTACGTGCGCTAAATATCTTATCGTACCTTTTTAGTTCGCTTCCATAACATATCAGGCTACGTACGGTGAGAGCCACGGGTATTTTGGCGCCGAGATGCAATCGCGCCAAAATACCCCGTGGCTCGACCAAACTCGTCCGCACACCGCCGAAGGTATACAAGACACCCTTGCAGAAGTGTATGTAGAGAATATTACAGAGGGTATAGATATAAATTTTATTCTCGAGTGGTCAAAACAATATTTAACGAACGAGCATAGCGAGTGAGTGAAATGTTGTTTTAGCACGAGAAAATAAAATTCATATCTTCAAGCCACGGTGTAATTTCTTTTTTATTATATAGACCGTTTGGACAAACAACCGTGAAAAAGCGGAAATGACGTCATCGACATCCTCACTAGTGCGGATATGGAAAATACGCCACTCGGGTCCCGGATGAAGTTTCGTACGAATTTTACGAGTGGTGTATTTTCCAGTAAAACACTCGTCTCTATATAATAAATAGCATTCTAAAGCATTCTGAACTCCTCGTAAGACACTTTTCATGCACGCGTTCAAGCCATTCTAAGGAACAACCTTCGGTGAGTGCTCTCGTGAATGGAACTTTTCGGCGATACGGCGGCCATTTTCAATTTGACTGTTTAAAATAGCTATTATGGGATGCTTAGTGGGCAATCTCGTATTCTCGGTATTGGACTGGAACCAGCCCGCAATGGAGGCTCATCCGGGTTATATCATTTTTAAAACAGAGTTTAATGTCATAGGCATTTAAATTGGCCTCAGTTGCAAGCTAGTTCCGGCCTAATATCGGGAATAGGAAAATAGTCTACTGTAAATCTATCCACGTGATCAATTCTGACCAATGACGACACAGATTCCTTGGAGTGCAGTCACACTGCAGTAAAGAATGTGGTCCTAAACACTGCGCAGTTGAACTGAGCGTTTAACTTTCTCTCGTAAAGAAAAAAAATCGAGCAACGGTATCCAGTGAGATATAGATTATTCTCGCTAAGACTAATAATAGGTTTTTCGTAGGCTGTTGTTGTTGTTTCATGAGTTAAATCAACCCACAGAACGCTTTCTGGTAGTTAGGTCTGTGCCGATTGTGCTCGTAAAATGCTGGAAAGTTAGTGCCTGGAATGCCAAAAAGTTGTTAAAAAATTGCCAAAAATCTTACCTAAATGTCAAAAGTTGCCGCCTAAATTTCTTGACCTTTTTATAAAGACGTTAATTAAAAGCTTTAGTTTTCGTTCTCCACAATAATTGCTAATATCGGTCAAGAAAAAAAATAGAAACTTAGCTTTAAACAGTTGCTCACAAATAAGGGCGAAATTTAATTAAGGATACTACGGCACAAAACAATAGGCCTGCGAATGTTGTCAACTGACAGGTTGTTCAAACTTCAAAAGGGTTGATCATGATAAACATTCAGGAAATCCGTATAAATGAAGTTTTTTTTAAAGAAATCGTTGACTTTTTTGGCTTGATATGTGCTCTACACCTATATTTTGCTTAAAAGTTACTCAGACAGGCAAAACTTGCTCGAGGTTGCTAAAACCGCAATTAGTTGCTCCAAAAGCCAAAAGTTGCTCGAAAGTCGCCGAGCACAATTGGTACAGGTCTCCTAATAGTGTTTCGTTCACTTTCATTTATCAAAATTAAAATGAGAAGAAATCAGTGAAGGTACAAACTTCACACTTTTTGTACAATTCTCGGTATTCTCGGTGCTACAGTTGGACCCCGCGAATTCGAACTCGGTTGTTTTGAAGTCCCCGTTATATGGAACTTACAACCATTTCCCTTGGAATTTGCCTTTCAGTCATTTACTATCGGTTATTTCAAACTCGCACTGTTTCGAACTGTTTGTTCGTTTGCCCTAAGACTTCGAAATAGCGGCGTTCAACTGTATTAAGCCCGACGAAAAAGTTGAACTGCGGGCAGGCCCACTTGATTTCCCGCATGTGGGATCGCGTAGCTTACTGACTAGATCTCGCGGCTTCGAAACTTACACGAGTGATTCAAAGGTGAGCCTGCTCTTTGAAGGCCAAGATCAAGCCTACAGTTTTGTAACTACGAGAGGAGCAATCAACTGTGGCAGTTCAAATTTTTTTCAGTTATGTTAATGATCACGAACACTACATGACGATGGAAGTTCAGCTCACCAACATTCGCCGAGTATAAAACCACCTTCCGTAAAAGATCTTATCCAGGCCTACAACTAAATATTATGACACAAGCAGCAACGCGCGCATTCTCTCTATAGAAAGCTATTTTCGAATAATATGATTAAACCTCGCGCGAAAAAAGTAAAACGTCAAACGATTGTGACTCCTCTCTTCAAGTTGACTCATTCCCAGTCTACCGGTAGCTATCACGTCCCATGATTCCTACCGCGTCCTTCGTACGGTTTTTCCGCCGCCATCTTTAGTTCGCGTGTTCTCGCAGACGGCCTAATCTGGGTTTAGGTTGATATCACCCGAGTAGGAATCATCTCCCCAGTCTATATTGTCCAACAGAGGGTCGAAGGCTGACTCGGCCAGTAACAGGCCCAATACCTGTTCATCGGCCTCGCCTAAGCCGTAGTTTGAATCGGACCATCCTGTAAATGACGCTGTCCCATCTTGAACATTTTGGTCACCTGCAAATAATAATAACAGCCTTAATTTATACACGGGGTGTGAAAGTAGCTGACAGAAGATTACGATTATGTAAACATTTGACCGAAACCCAACCCACCCTCCCCCACAATTTTGTCAGGTGCCCCAAACAATAGCCAGTTTCATTGATATTCGGAATAAAATTCCTGGTTGGAGGAGAGACACAAGGAGTCAATACCACAACTTATTCTTTGGAAAGCTCTGCATGCGAGATAAATGAACACAATCGTTTGCTGTGATTGGGTACCCGACTGGGCAGCCTCAGTGTCCATTTGGGATTACCCGCAGTTTCTCGAGCTGTAACGGGTGGCTTTGATACTAACCTGTTTGTCGTGAGCTTCCCTCCTGAGGGTCATCAGACAGCATTGCGCGGAGTCCACTGCTGTAGGTAGAAGAAGCTGGCGAGGCAGCTGCCTGTTGCTGCTGCCCAACCACCTCCCTTCTCCTCTGCTCTTCGTACATCAGCAATCGCTGCTCTTGTTGCTGGACTAAAAGTTGCCGCCGTTGCTCCTGTGAGCCGCAAGGAAAAAAGGGTCATTTCAGTGTTTATAAAACTAATCGAGTGTGATCGCGAGCTAAAAAACAATATCAGATGCTGATTGCGTTAGCGGTTGCAACTTTCGGGTAAGTATTCGCTCAAGTGTTTCAAAACACGAAGCAAAAACAACAGTAAAAACAAAAGACAAAAGCAAAAATGCGCTAACAAAAAGGACAAAAATCATATGGCTTATCAGCAATAACCTTACCATAATGTCCTGTTCTTTCAATGAAAGTAATAAAATGGAAATTTCAAATTTCTCTTTTAATTAAACATGTATTCTCTCCCCATACTCCCTTCTGCCCTCCTCCCACACCGAATTCACACGTAGCGTGTCCACTGCAACAATGATAAGCTAATGGCAGAAGATTAAACAAACAAACAAAAATGAATAAATAGTAAACCACCAAAAAAGAAAAAAACAAAGAAAGGAATACAATAGCCATCAGACCTGATGTAGCGCTAACAACTGCTGCTGTTGCGTAAGCAGTGGATTATACAGGAGCTCCTCGTCCTCCAGTTTTTTCTCCTGCTTGTTCGCAGACGAGTCCGAAGCGCTTTCGTTGCTAGATAATTCTCCTGGTGAATCCATCAACATAGCGCGTAATTCTTCTGATGTAAAGTTCGAGAAATAGTCGCCCTTTGGCTTGGAAGTTTTCTTTTTCTCCGCCAGAGCAAGATTGCGTGCAGGAGACGGAGATCCTGTTGACGTCGAAGGAATGGCCTCGTAAGGCATGTAACTTGTAGACGAGGATGTGATCGTTGACGACGGAATTTGAGATCCTACCATGTTGCTCAAAGGCGTGCCTCTTGAAAGCTGTTGCTGAAGGTGAAGTTGACGCTCTTGTTGCTGCTGCTGTTGTTGTTGTTGTTGTTGTTGTTGTTG
>Ga0126338_10002603_pt1 | contig 12451 bp, 5 predicted proteins | sample OrbCmetagenome_2_FD_92529 | JGI IMG/M metagenome (GOLD analysis project Ga0126338, IMG submission 92529) | Coral microbial communities from Petempiche,Puerto Morelos, Mexico - Orbicella C C metagenome | ecosystem: Host-associated > Invertebrates > Cnidaria > Coral | place: Petempiche,Puerto... | reverse complement strand
GGGGGCGGGGGGGGGGGGGGGGGGGGGGGGGGGGGGGGGGGGGGGGGGGGGGGGGGGTGGGGGGGGGGGGGGGGGGGGGGGGGGGGGGGGGGGGGGGAGGGGGGGGGGGGGGGGGGGGGGGGGGGGGGGGGGGGGGGGGGGGGGGGGGGGGAAGAAGCTAGAGGGAAGAGCCTCCGCTGCTCAATCACCGCCCCGCCCCCGCCCAATCCCCTCTCTCCACCTCCCCCCTCCCCCCACCCCTGGCACGTTACTCCCAGCCAGTGCCCTCGAGGCCCTTCCAGCCATGGTCAGACCGTTCTAGCCGGCTAGGGTGTATTTGGGTTTCTGATGGACGCGACATTTATCCTTGATTTCACCACAGCACAAGCTATTAAAAACTGCACTGATTTTGGTAACGTCTGTTCAAAATGTATCGCTAGCAAGTTTAAAAGGTAGTAGACGTCACAAACAACATTTTCATGTAGTCCGAAGACTTTTATTATAAACTCACAGAACGTTTTGAAACAGGTTTTACAACTCCATCTTCATAAAAGTCCACAGTTTTACAAACTCACAAGTGTTATTAAGCTCAAGATAGGCCACTTTCACAAGATTATCTTGATGCACGGTTTTCACAGACTTGATATACTGACAAGCACTTTAAGGTTATGAGCAGTTTTTTTGTTTTGTTTTATAAATAAACAGTTTTTAGAACATCTTCAAGAAATCTACAGACAATTTTTAGGTCCAAAACATTTTCACAAATTCCTCGGTAACTGAAAGTAAAGAAAATGAAAAACACATAGTCAGCATAAAAGTTATTCACTATAGTCTTAGGAAAGTTAGTTTGCAATTGGAAAGGTTGTGCAGATTCTTTTTGTTGATCAGTAGAAAGCATGGAAGATTGGTTCATGTTACAGCTCTCGTAAGGTCTCGCATGAATGGCTTGAAACCCTTTGAGAGAACAATAGATCAAACAACAGAAACAATGCCCCTAGCCCCAAAACAATAACTGCAGCTGCAATGACGACAAATAGAATTACAAGCTTACGAGAGCTGCTATAATACCGAAGATTATCTATCTTAACTATCCTCGTTGAACGTCAAGAGCATGTTCGAGCCTTGAGTGGTCCGTATAACCACTGTACTAGTAGCCTGCACAGGGTAACGTTTGTGTCGCAAAAGAACGAACCGGCGATAGCATGAACCTTGTTCACGCCTCGTCGCCGCTGGTGCGTGTGATTTCCAAACGAGATCCTCAGTCCCAGAAAGAAATGTTGGGACACCAAGTACCAAGCAAGTTGTCCTCTCGCTCTTGCCTGCTACTTTCGTCTGCGATTGTTGCTTACAGGCTAGGCTCTAAAGCGACTAGACTATCCATTAACTTTACCCCGTACATCATGTTCAACTCGCACCGAATTTAAGTTGCCACCAGACTAATCTGACATGCGCTGTAAAATTCAGTTCCTATGCAATAGATTCCAGAGCTTTGGTTGCCATACACTGTACTTTAAATTGGCCATTTTCGTATTCTCGGTATTGGGCTTAAACTAGCTTGCAAAGGAGGTTCATGCGGGTGAATATCATTAAAAAGAGATTGATGTCATTTGCATTTGAGAAGACTTTTCGCATTAGCCTCAGTTTCAAGCTAGTTCCAGTCTAATACCGAGAACACCGAGAACCTAAATATCGTCTATTAGTATCACGCAACTAGTGGACGAATGCAAATCCTGCATTTTAATTGGCTACGCTTCTAGAGGACTATTAGTAATAGTCCTCGAGTGGCAAAATTGGTGCAATCGAGCGTGACGCTTTCTTTCGTTTTATTCCTGAATAAAGATTTCTTCAACTTGCATTTGCTAACTTTATTATTGCCATTTCTATCCGACTAGTTGGGTGATACTAAAACAATTAGACCCTTCGCCCTCAAGGGCCACGGGTCAATAGAGCATTCAGCTTCGCCTCGTGAGCTATTGACCCGTAGCCCTTGCGGGCTACGGGTCTATAATTGTTAATTAAGATAACATATTAGATACAGGTACCTCAGTTTCAAACATGGAGTCTTAATCATCATCTTCAAACTTGATCCCAGGCAGCCTCATCATCGCTGTCGAATACAAGCCCAGACAAGCCCCTAACCAGTGAACAATTAAATCCAGATAGCTGAATCTTAAAATAATGCATACATGACTTGTGATTACAAATGAACCTTGATCAGCTTAAACTCCACGTTATCTCGTATACTCAAATTATTTTCCCTTCGATATTGGCTTTTTCTCAGTCATTTGCTACCAGCCCCAACTATCCGTTCGAACTAGTTTTTGTTATATTGAGAGGTTCAACTATATTGGTAGGTTCAAGTGTAATCTAATATATAGATAAGACTTGAGGGAAGCTTTTAATCATAATATGACATGAATACGACCTTGGCAATGCTGGCCAGAGTACATGCTCAAGAAATTAGCAATACTAGAAATAGCGTTGGTGGTATTTACAAATGATTTTACAAAATAGCCCAAAGAAAATACGCGCGCTTATTGGTTAAAAATCGTGTTTCTATTTAATAAGTGGATTGTGAGCTCGAGATTTCTATCGCGTGATAGTTGACGAAGACTCAGCTCGAGTCAACTGTCACGCATAGAAATCAAGAGCGAATAATCTAATTATTTTCTGTAAAAATCTAGAAGTCGTTCAAAACTTTAATCTAAATTATTTTTCAAAGACATTTCGGAAACGCAAAGAAGCGGCCCCCCAATGAAAACTACTATCTACTCTCTATCTGCAACAGAATAGATATATTTTGCCTAGCGCAGCCAATCAGAGAGCGGCATTCGTGATAGAACGCTGGTAGATATATACTAAAACTCAATAGAAACACGGAGAACATGTTTTCTATTTCTTTTAGAAAATTCCGCGATGAAAAAAAGAAAACAACTTGTTTACTTTGAACATCAAAATTTAAATTCCTAAGCTACAAAATAACCCTAAATTGCCTCACATACATGCTAGATTGCATCTAGAGAAAGGAAGAATCTTGTACGGTTTAGTTAAAAAAAACATGTAATTGAATTGTATTTACAAATTTTGAACACACAAAGTGATTCTCTTTTCAAAATCTCAGGCTCTGATTTATTTTTAAGATATTCTTAAAATTTTGCCAATTTCAGCCTCGATATTCTTATAAAACACATTCTTATAACACCTGTCACAAGTAAGTAATATTTACCTGCTCATCTCTTCAACATCCTCACTTTGGTCAGCTTTAGAATAACTCCTTTTCGATGCAGACTTATTATTCCTGACCTGCTGGCGTCCAGGCAAACCTCTAGCAAAGAAAAGCAGAATTCTGTTAAAATACCAAAAAGTTTAAGAAAATACACACCGCATTTTTTTTCTACCAAAAACAAATTATTGACTAATACTGTCTGGCACTTCTTTAGTTTCCATTCAGTAACTTATGAAGTGAACAGAATAATTATTGCCTTCCCCTGAACAAGATGATACTACGATTATCAGCTTAGTAATTGGTGAAGAAGTTTTGGCCTTACAATTAGGGTGTTGCCACGAGCAACTTTCCTTGTTTCCAATGGTAACAATATCGCCGCCTACAATTTTGCGCACTTGGCTGCTAATGATGTCAAAGACCGACAAGTTGCCACTGGAAACGGAGCCAGTTGCCCGTGACAACAACAGAACTTGAACGTTAAACCCTGGTCAGCAAACTTTCGTCGCGCCTTACTCAACTGATAATCATGAGTAATTTTCCTTTCACATCTTTTGTTGAACCAAGATATTGCGAGTAGTAATACTATCATATAACAATTATTCCACAATCTCGCATTGGATATGAGTTGGCTATAACCATTTCACATCCAACAAACGCGAGTGGAATAATTGTTTTATCATTCTCGTCCCCAGAGGCAGCGCTCCTTTTGGTCAGCACCAAGAATCGCGACCTCTGGGCTGCTCCAACACCGGAAGTCCGCGATTCACGGACTCTCTGTCAAATCTGACAAATCTGATTGGCTGAGAATAGTAAACGAAAACTCTGCGCATGCTCAGAAAATCGGGTCCGGTCACAGTTCGCGATTCTCGTTGCCGACCAAAAGGAGCGCGGCCTCTGGGGGCGAGAATGTTGTTTTATTAGAAAACTCCCCCGAAATATAGATTACTAAAATTAAAAATAAATATATAAATATGCACCAAAAAAGGACGCTTCCGATGACCATATTTGAAGAGTATGGTCTAATGACTCATATACCATGCTCGCTTAGCCAATGAAAAGTCTTAACCTACCTTATCCAATGATCCAGTTTTTGGCAATAATTTATATTCTGGAACACAGAGAGTCACTCTGATAGAAAGACGTATCTTACCCCAAAGCCAGCCAGGGCTTAGGATACGATCTCTAAATTCTAGTTCAACAATTCATGACATAACAACTGGACCACCGCACCAGTCGCGAATGAGCCATAATAATAAATTGTTCACCTTTTAGACTTGTCAACATCACGAATCTGGGCAGCTCTCTTAGCCTTAGATGCGTCTGGTGCAGACCGCTTATCCTTAAATAGGGGGAGGTCCAGTATATCAGAATAGCTGTAGCTCTCGCAAGTACGTGACTTTTGTCCAACAGTCATCTGTCATTGTCGAAAACAAAGAAGGAAAATTGTGAATAGGCCACGTTCGATATATCAATATTCTAACATGGTTCCGAGGCTTTCGGGTCAAAATTGTAGATTTTTTAAGTTTCTTTTGTCCCTCAATTCCCAAAAGAGACTTGGATACAAAGACAGCATCAAATATAGAAGTCAGTCCTGAAAGCTTTGGAGCCATGCTAGAATATTGATACATCGAATGTGGCCTATTGGGCTGGAGACAAAACAACAGGTGTTGCACATATACTGAAAGCCATGCTTCTCTTTAACACTTTGATTATGTGCGCGGGATTTCTATCACGCCTAGAAATCAGGAGCGAGCAACTTACTTGTTTTAGATAAAACTGCCAGTCATTCAAAGCTTTATCTAATCCTCTTCACAGAAACTTCGAAAACGAAAAGAAGCGGCCGCCATTTCGTTAACAACCGCACACTGCTTAAGGTCACTCACTATCTACAATAGAATAGATGGCGAGTGGCTTATAAATGGAAGTACCCCCGGGGGGAGGGGTACTTCCATATATAAGCCATATAGTTATGTACGATGCGATGCGATAAGATACGATACCATAACGTTATTTCTACAAGGTATTTCCCGTCATTATTCCATTTATATGCTGCTGTGAAGGGCGTGGTTTTCGGGTAGTTTAGTCCGGTATAGGGTAGAGATATCAGACAGTTTTGGTCTAGAATAGGGTACAATTTACCCGGGAAGTGGCAAGTGTATAAATAATTTACCTGGAGTTCTATGATGGAAATTGAAACTCGGAAGTGATTACATAAGATATTTGTTTGGTTAACGTATGCTGGATTACGATAGTGATAAAGTTGCAGCATGGAAAATAGCAAGTCTGGGATAGGGTAGGGTTTTTGGTGCCAATTCCAGAATGGGGTTGCGAAATCAAACTGATAGTGGTCTAGTATAGGATAAAAGTTTCAGTGTCCTACACAAAGACTAACAGGGTCCACACACCCCGAGATTGTGACCTCTCGCATGGGTGACTGTATTGGTATTAAAAAGAGAAATTGCATTTTAATCTCTGACCTCCTCCACTACAGCAGGTGATATTTCGTACTTCCTCTCACTATCCACAATAACTTTCTTAGCATCTCCAATCTCCTCTGCCAGTGATCGCCGTCTCTTTCCAGCAGATTGATCCTTAATTGTGCGACGTCTGTCCTTTGACTTTTCCACACTCTTTTGGTGATCAGCGCCTGGCAATATTACCGAACAAGCGGTTTCAAGCTCTTGGATAAAAGACCGTTGTTTCTCGCCAGTTGATGAGCCAGGAGTGGATGACGATTGTTTGATCACTCGCCGCCTTTCAGAGGCCTTCTTCTCGAACTGTTTGGTCTTAGAATGCCCATCGATAACTGATTTGGCGATAGCGATGCTGTCAGCAAACGAGGTTCTTCTTTGGGAAGTTTGCTGTTTGATAATCTTCCTCCTTTCCACATTTCGAGGGTCCCTCTTCTTGTCGTCAGAAATAACGTCATCCTTTGTCTTTTCCTTGCCCTTGTAGTGTGCGCTTGTGGTTTGATAAGCTTGCACCCCTCCACGGGAGTAGGCCTGCCTGTCACTCACAGGTACATTGGGGCTATTTCCTGCCATAAAAGAAGTTGATGATTGATTGAATCTTCACCACTGTTTTAACGAATGAAATGAATTAACCAAAATTACCAAAAAACAAAAAAAACAACAAAAAAAAAAACAAAACAGGATTGGCCGTGCTTTGTTCTGTGCATCTCTTTTGTTCTGTTTATAAAACACGCGAGGAAGTAACAAGAGCACAAAGGAAGAATAGGGTGAAATATCAGCCTTCGACTGCTTTCACTCCGACTCCTTCAGCACAATACAGGGTAAATTTCAGGTACATTAAGATACTGAACGTCAACCGCCATGTAAATTAAGTATATTGACCAAAAAGGCCAAAAGGTACGCATATTGTAACCTAACCTATTGATTTGAAAATGTTTTTGCACCTGGATTCACTGACGTAGGTTCCGGCCGATAAGTTGAGTAGTAAAGCTGAGGTTGACTTGCTGGAGGTTGGTTTCTATCCACTCTGATACTCTGGAGGTCATGGCCATCACCCTGCCCAGATTCCACGTCTCTGTTGTTCACTCGCTGGGATAACTGTTGATAATACTCTCTCAGTGGCCTGAGCAAAAACATAACAATGCATTAATTGAGTCTGTTGAAGTCATTTGTATAGGTAATAATACGGTTTCGAGTTCAACTTTGAACTGTTTTGCACGAGTAAACTTTTTGAAAAACTCACAAGTGCACATTAACTCCAAAGTGAACGTAAAAAATCGTATTATTACTTATTAATAATATAAACATGAAGAACTTCGCGTGGAGGAGGTGCCAGAAGATCTTTCTTGAAGCCATTTTTCCTCATTCGAGAAAACGTTTTTCAAAGGTTCCGCACAAAAGTTTCTTCATTACTGTACGCGATATCATTGGCTTAGAAAATTTCCTATTGTCCTTCAGTCAATCATAATCCAGAATTACGATGTGTAATTTGCACTGGTGTTGCACTTGAACTGCACTGCTCTCAGCCAATCAGAATCGCGTAATTTTTGCATGTATTATTAACTTTGCAATAATATGTGTGTAAGCTGACTACATGAGTGGCAGCGCTTCCCAGGGAATCATTTTGCTTGGGGTCAAGATTTTTCGGTCACCGAGAATAGTGATGCCTGTGAATCCTAACTAATGTTGGATGAATTTTAGCAAAATAAATTTAAATAATGAAGGGTCCGGATATGTGTAGCTCGTGGTGGTGGTAGCTACATGTTTATAACATCCAAGCAAGAGTATAGAAATAACATAAGAAAGCACATAATTTTAACTTACCAAGCAAACGTGAAACAGGCAGCCATCAATAATACCACCAACAGTCCTCCAACGACGAATAACGTAATTAGAACCCTAGCAACAGCTCCTTCACTTTCCTTTTCTGAATTTTTCCTTTTTCCTTTCTTGGTATGAACACCCTGATTACCAAGTGACTCCAATCTAATATTGAGATTTACATGACCATTTTTCCCATGAGATTTCTTTGGGATTTCCAGTGGCAAACCATTCGCTTTTTTTGTCTCGAATTCCTTGTCTTTGAAAAGAAGCTTTTTCATAACCACAGTATTGGGATATTTTGTGGGCAATTTCAATTTCTGTTTTTTAACTGTGTCCTGTTCAGGGGCTTCCACTGATGGGACAGATTCTGGGTTATCTTGCGAGGATAACTGAGATCGTTCCGGCAGCATTACTTTGGATTCCACTGCTCCTGGAACTCCAGCAGTATCTGACTCAATATCCGGTGATGAAAATACATTGTGCTTCAATTCAGGTTCACGAGTTTGAGGTGATCCAGCGTCCCACTCAATGGCAGACAATGGCACTTTATCTGCTTGTGATTCAGGGTCCGCATCTTCAGGAGCACTGGAACCCCATTTAGTGTCCGATGACAGATTATCTGTTTCTGATTGAAGCTCCATATCTTCAGGTGCACTGTTACTCACTAGGTCATCAATCTCTGGACCCTGTTCGTTTGCATTCATGGTTATCCCATGCATTGACTTTAGCAATCCACGTAAATGAGCATCTCTCACTTTAGAAGAATGATGGCTGGCATTCTTTAATTCCTTATGAAAAGAGGCCAATAGGCTTGGTCTTGATTTCAGCAGGTGTGCAACTTTCTTGGAAAGATGTTTTCCCAAATTGATGTGCTTGAGTTTCAGCAGTTTGTTCAATTCACTTGAAATGACCAACTCTTTGCTATCGACATTCTTTTTTTGGGTACCCCACTCAGTGTCCAATGATAGCTTATCTGTTTCTAATTGAGGCTCCATATCTTCAGGTTTGCCAGAATCCCAATCAGTGTTGGATCCTGACAGTTCGTCTTCCTCTGATTCAGGGTCCTCATCTTCAGGTTCACCAGAGACCCTGTCAGTGTCTGATCCTAACACTTCGTCTGTCTCTGATTCAGGCTCCATATCTTCTGGTTCACCATAGTCCCAGTCAGTGTCCGATCCTGACAGTTCGTCTGTCTCTGATTCAGGGTCCTCATCTTCAGGTTCACCAGAGTCCCAGTCAATGCCCGATCTTGACAGTCCGTCTGATTCAGGGCCCTTATCTCCAATTTTACCAGAGTCCCAATCATTGCCCAACGCTGACAGTTCATCTGTCTCTGATTTAGGGTCCTCATCTCCAGATGCACCAGAGTCCCAATCAATGCCCAATCCTGACTGTTCTTTTGTCTCTGATTCAGGGTCTTCATCTTCAGGTTCACCAGAACCCCAGTCAGTGCCCGATCCTAACAGTTCGTCTGTCTCTGATTCAGGGTCCATATCTTCAGGTTCACCAGAGTCCCAATCAGTGTCTGATCCTGACAGTTCGTCTCTCTCTGATTCAGGTTCCTCTTCTCCAGGTTCAGCAGAGTCCCAGTCAGTGTCCGATCCTGACATTTCATCTGTCTCTGATTCAGGGTCCTCATCTTCAGGTTCACCAGAGTCCCAATCAGTATCCGATGCTGAGAGTTTGTCTGTCTCTGATACAGGGTTCTCATCTTCAGGTTCATTAGAGTCCCAATTAGTTTCCGATCCTGACAGTTCTTCTGTCTCTGATTCAGGGTCCATATCTTCAGGTTCACTAGAGTCCCAATCAGTGTCTGATCCTGACAGCTCGTCTGTCTCTGATTCAGTGTCCTCTTCTGCGGTTTCACCAGAGTCCCAATCAGTGTCCGATCCTGACAGTTCATCTGTCTCTGATTCAGGCTCTATATCTTCAGGTTCACCAAAGTTCCAATGAGTGTTCGATCCTGACAGTTCGCCTGTCTCTGATTCAGGGTCCTCTTCCCCAGGTTCACCGGAGTCCCAATCAATGTCTGATCCTGACAGTTTGTCTGACTCTGATTCAGGGTCTTCATCTTCAGGTTTACCAGAGTCCCAATCAGTGTCTGATCCTGACGGTTCGTCTGTTTCTGATTCAGGGTTCTCTTTTCCATGTTCACTAGAGTCCCAGTGAGTGTCTGATCCTGATAGTTCATCTGTCTCTGATTCAGGCTCCATATCTTCAGGTTCACCAGAGTCCCAATCAGTGTCTGATCCTGACAGTTCGTCTGTCTCTGATTCAGGGTCCTCATCTATAGGTTCACCAGAGTCCCAATTAGTGTCCGATCCTGACAGTTCTTCTGTCTCTGATTCAGGGTGTTCATCTCCAGGTTCACCAGAGTCCAAGTCATTGTCAGATTCTGAAACTTTATCTGTTTTTGTTTCAGGTTCTATACCTTTAAGGGCACTTGGATTCCCCTATAACAGTAAAAACTCACAATATAACAATAGTGGCAATATTTACGTAAAGAACCCAGGTTCTATGATATGAAGGATAAAAAACAATGATTTTAACATTCCGATTTCTCCGCAATGATTCGTCTAATTTGTTTGAAACTTCAGAATATGTTTATTTCATACTTAGTAAACACATTGAACTCAAATGAAAAAAATGTCAAAATTTTGGTTCGTTTGAACTTTAAACGCTTTACAGGGAACCTGTAGATGCATAGACAGAATAGGACTAGGTTAAGATCGGAAAAATTACGTTTGCCCAAAAGTGACTAAGATGGGGTTTATAACTCACAGGCCACAAAATAGACTATAATGGGGCAGGGGTTCCGAGAGGTCAGTGGTACATACCAAGCAAAAAGTAACCTCGCTACCCCCAGGGGTGAATGCATGCATATAAATTTACTGATTAAGGTGACTTATGTTTAGGTTAATTCAGTATCAGGGGATGAATTTCAATGCATTTATGCTATTGGTTAAGATAACTTATGTTAAGGTTCATTAAGGTCAAACTCAATATCAGAGGGTGAATGGACATTTATGTCTTGATCAGGTACCTTATGGTGAGGTTCATGCCTCTCATGGGCCAGATTTGCTTCAGGGTTATCAGATCCAGAAGGTTTGTGAGCCACAGTGCCAGCATTTGTCAAGTCAGCAAAACTGTTAATCACTTGGTCATCCATCTCTGGACCCTGTTTGTTTGAATTCATGGTTGTCCCATGCACAGACTTTGGAAATCCATGTAACTGAGCATCTCTCACTTTAGAAGAATGATAGCTGGCATCCTTTAGTTCCTTATTAAAAGAAGCCAGTAGCCTTGGTCTTGATTTCAGGAGATGTGCAACTTTCTTGGAAAGATGTTTTCCCAAATGGATGTGCTTGAGCTTAAGCAGTTTGTTCAATTCACTTGAAATGGACAACTCTTTGCTGTTGACAATCCCTTTTTGGGTCGCCCAAGATGGGGTATTAGAAGGTTGTTTTCCACTGGCATGTGAGCCAGTTCCAGTAAAATCATCTCTGGTCCCCTCAGGCCTGTGTTTAGCAGAGTCTGAAGCAAACCCAGGAGAAATATTTGTCACTTCGGGATTTCTTGATGGTATAGATTTCCCTAGGGAAACAAAATATAAGTAAGTATTTGTAATAACAGTGAGAGTATCAAAGTAACTGAACCAAACTAATCCTTTCCTTTATCAACATCAGAACCAGCAATGCATATTAATAAATATTTCTAGTCCATTCCTTGGAAGTTATAACTCACATGAAATGAACAAACCTTTGTGGTTGGCAATCCGTTTTTGAATACCCCAAGAATACCCTGGTTTGTCATTGGCATATGAGCCAGTTCCAGTAAAATCATCTGTGGTCCCCTCAGGCCTGTGTTTAACAGAGTCTGAAGCAAACCCAGGAGAAATATTTGCCACCTCGGGATTTCTTGATGGTATAGATTTCCCTAGGGAAACAAAATATAAGTAAGTATTTGTATCAACAGCAAGAGTATCAAAGTAACTGAACCAAACTAATTCCTTCCTTCATCTACATCACAACCAGCAATGTATATTAATCATTACGCAAATGCTGTAATCTGATTGGTTGAGCCATTGAACACTATCAGCCATTAGTGTGGTTGGAGGTCGTCTAGGAAATGGCGACGGTTTTCTTCCTTTTTCCAAAGTTTTACACGAAAAGTTTGATGCAAATGGATAATTAAATTCCTGAGAAGTCTAAACCAAGGACACTTAGGGTTTCTTGACTTTTAAAAACATTGAAATTATTGAAAAAACTCATGTGCGTGCACGCACAACTTCAATTTTAAATGACCATTCAATGTGAGCGATCTTTTTCAGGTGCAAAGTTTAATAATACGTTGAGAAATAATTGGAAACCGTTATTTGAAGTAAATTTTAGTAAGAATTCTACTAAAACAAGTAGATTATGCGCTCTCGATTTCTATGAGATGATAGTTGATTCGGCCTTTGGCCTCATCAACTATCACCCAGGGGCGCCCCTGACTATCACCACATAAAAATATCGAGCTCATAATCTAATTGTTGATTTAATTTAGTATAATTTCCAGGGGTGAATATAAGAATTGGACAAGCTGAATGGTCGCAAATCTCATCATATGACGTTTTATTATATAGAGAAGAGTGTTTTACTGGGAACTAAACCACTCGTAGATTCCATACGCCACTTCATCCGGGACCCGAGTGACGTATTTTCCGTATGTCACCTTTGTGAGTGTCGTTGTCGGAAACGTCTTGTTAGCATGTTGCGTGACAAATAGGGCATGGCGATTTCACATTGATGTAAACTGAGCTAGTAGATAAGAATTAACAATTACTGGAAATTCCTGTGTGACCAAACTAAGATAGCTAATACAAGAATAGGATCGAGTAGAATTACGGACAGTTCGAGAATTGTACTTGATGTGATTAAATGGTGACTGTGTGATTAAAATACAAACG
>Ga0126338_10002600_pt1 | contig 12457 bp, 5 predicted proteins | sample OrbCmetagenome_2_FD_92529 | JGI IMG/M metagenome (GOLD analysis project Ga0126338, IMG submission 92529) | Coral microbial communities from Petempiche,Puerto Morelos, Mexico - Orbicella C C metagenome | ecosystem: Host-associated > Invertebrates > Cnidaria > Coral | place: Petempiche,Puerto... | reverse complement strand
GAAGCGGGCTTCCTTAAAGAGAGCTGGGATCGTTGCTACTTGTACATGGATGGTGTCGTTTGTGATGTTTGCTTTTCCACTGTATTTTATTGTTGATTACCAAAAGGTGCCCGGCGGAGGAACATTCTGTGGCCCAGTGTGGCCTGCTTGGGATAAGGACCTTGTGTTAGCGCGAGTTTACGTCGCTTGTCTCCCTTTGCTGTCGTACATACTTCCACTTGTTGTTATATCTTGGACATTCCTAGCTATATCACTAAAGCTTAATGAAAGCAGTAAATTTATTAAGACCATGAAAAGCGATGAAAAAGAAAACGAAGCAGCGAATCTCAATGACTGCAGCGCCATCACAAGTAGAAAGCACGCTATTCGTCTCGTGCAAAACATACGCGCTAAGAGAATTTTAACTCCAGTTGTTCTGGTATTTACTTTGTTCATGCTTCCCCTTGCTGTTCTTCGCTTATGTGTTGTATCTTGGCCAGCTATTGCCAGCCAAAAATTTTACAACAACTTGTTTTTCGCCGTCGTAGTTTGCACTATTATAAATTCATCTGCAAATCCAGTGATATACTCGATGATTAGGCTCGACTTCCGCCGTCAACTGATGCGAATAATGTGCAGGAATACTACAGGAAATCAGTCCCGGCGGCATTACTCATCTAGTCAAGGCGTTTGTTCCCGATTGAGCTAGGCATCTATCGGTTAACGGAAAACTACAATCGCGCACGGAAAGATTTGCATGGATTCTTGATCTTCATTTTAAAAAAAATCGATTTATTTTTTAGGCGCGTTCTTTAAGACTCCTTCTGAATCAATACAGTAACTGTCTAATTTTTAAAATGTAACTTTTCGAGACGATCAGAGTTTTGGCAAAAGACATTTTTTATCACATCATGGAAAAAATTGGGCTAACCAAAACAGAAACTCGGAGATTGATAAATTCATTTCCTATGGGCTGGAGGCGATTTTTTGAAAAGTGAATTTGTATACAAAAACAAATTACTTGACAAAACTAACATCTGATTTGACATAAGTAGAAAAATCCTTATGAATAAGTAATGCCAATTAATCATACTCATGTATAATCATAATAGAAAACAATACGCACTTAAGCTTCGAAGGTTCGCCATAACTTTAAAGCTAGTTTAAGTGCTTGCTTTCTTTGAAATAAATCATATGCAAGTCCTGTAGGATATTGTACATCTCAAGGGAACTCTGTTGACTATTTTTCTCGTGACGTCATCGTCGTTTTTAATAGACGTTTGAGTAAATTTTATACAAAGCGTCCTCTAAAAGCAACTTTTTATTATTTAGTTTTCCGGCTTCCTTTTATAACTGTAATTTTGGTTGGTAGTTGGTTAGAAATCAATGTATGATTGTAATTAGGTAAAGGAATTTTACTGTGTTGAAAAATAATGCTATATCTATACACAGAAGCATGAACTACTCTCCTTTTTTTTACTTTACTTTACTCGATCTGATCTTCTCTAAAACTCTGCTTAACGACTTGTGCATTCTCCCTGAAAATTACCTAGCTAATCTGTCAGACTTGTAGCCAGTAATGACAATTAAGCAAAGAAAACGGGGAGTGAGTTGCAAGAGCGATTCCCCCACCCGTGAAAAACAATTTGTCGGGCATTCTACGGGTTAGACACATCGTCTGAAGCTGGCACTACCAAGGGGTATTTACGACTTTCTGAAAACACAGAAATGGCGGAGAGGATCTTGGAAACTAATTAAACGGTAGTTTAATTAATAATGGATAAGATTTTAGATATGATATATGTGGAAATAATTAAAGATTGTCATTTTTAGAAATGGAGAACAAAATTAAACGAAACTAAATTCTTCAAACTTTTTACTGAGATGGTTGATCACAAAGACGCATTAATTTATCATGCAGCGGAGTTTTCAAAGATCTATTATACTACATTAAATAATTTATTGAACTTGCTTGGGGCGAATTGGGGAATTATGTTATGGCCAAGTAGTTGACTAACATCTCAGATAAAAGAGGTTGAACTTTCTGGATCGAGAAGAGATAACAAAACTGCGAACTGAAGTCGTCTTCGTTAAGTTTTCAAACCTCAAGCCGTGAAACAAAACGTACCAAAACGATGATTCACTCAAAAGTTTTTTGTAAAGTTTATAGATTCGTACCCTGAAAAAAGACAAAACAAAACGAAAGGCAAAACAATACAAAGAAAAAGCATTTTCATTCTTTTTCCCATTACATTATCAGTCCAGAAACTCTACATTGCATTGCAAATTCTTATCAGTAATAATAGACTCTTTTACAGTTCTCTGCTTAGTGACCTGACTTTTGAATGGCAGCGAGACTGCAGGTGACTTTGTTTTGATACAGACCTCACTATTTTTCTTGTGTAAATCAAGTTGTTCTTAAGCTAATTAATTGACATTTAAATGAGAAAAGCAGAGAGGTCTGTATCAAAGCAAGGTCACCTCCAGCCTCGCTTGTTTTCATAGGCCAGGGGTCCGTTTCTCGAAGGTCCCGAAAAGTTTTCGCACCCGAAAAGCCGTAGCAAAATCTCAAACTTTATGACTTCAGCGCTGTTTTATTCACATGTTCTTCATACGAACAGAGGTTCTCTTCATACAAGAACTTTCAGTTGTATACACCTGCCTGTCTTTAAATACCGATTAACTAAAAATGGCTTTTCGGGCCCGAAAAGATTCCGGGGCTTTCGATAAACGGGCCCCAGCTAACAAAGCGCAAACTGTAAAATGGCCTATTGCGACCACCAGTGAGCGCATTGGAAAGTGACAGTCCTTACAAAATTTCTTCCATTAATTTAGCTCAGCCATAAGTTAAAAAACTTTTTATTTCTCAGCAAAAGCAAAAGGCGGGAATCGTGACGTCATTGAACGATACGACACTCAAAAAGGTGACATACGGAAAATACGCCACTCGGGTCCCGGATGAAGTGGCGTATGGAATCTACGAGTGGTTTAGTTCCCAGTAAAACACTCTTCTCCATATAATAATAACCACTCTTTATCACTTGATGTTACAATTATGGTATCAAAAAGCTGCCCAATCATTGGTAAACACGTTGTTATCATTTTTGTGATACAATAGGTTACTATAGCAACAGTGTGACCCGCTGAAAACACCCTTAATTAAAGCTTGAGGGGCTTATAACTCAAAAACGGCGCGGTGAAATTTTTTTATATTATTAACTTTTGATAAGTATGACAAGACGCAGCTTTTAGCAAATTTTGAAAAAAATCTGGTCATAAAGTGCAGAGCCACCTTAAAGTTTTGAAAGTTTAAGGTGGCTCTGAACCCTATGTACAGAAACTTGTCAAACTTTGCTAAAAGTTGTGTCTTATCATTGTTATCAAAATTTGATGATATAATAAAATTTCACCGTGCCGTTTTTGAATTATAAGCTCCTAAAGTGACAAAGAGTGGGTATAACGACCCATCTGAATCTATGCACTGGAAACTGTTTTGAGCCACCTTAAAATAAGCACCGTTAATTGTACTGCTCTCCACCATTCAGAATAGAGTAAACATTTATTGAGTGTGCTGTGTAAAATCTTGCAAGAATATCGCTAAAACAAGGGTGAAAACAAAAAACTTGATCATAAATGATCAACCAGGACTTGTAGTGCCGTGATTATGGTTCTGTTACGGGGCCGATTCACATGGTACGACTTTGTCGCATGCGACAAGTTTACGACAGACCTACGACATGAATTGTCTCGAAAAAATCAAACCTACAACTCGCTTACGACTGTTGTGTACGTCAAAAAAATTGTCGTAGGATTTTAAAACATGTTTTAAAACGCTGCGACAATCGTAGCCGAAATCGATAGAAAATCACGTGTTGCGACAAATTTCTACTGAGTAGGGGACGAAGGAGAAGTTTTCTTTCGTCAAAATGGCGGACGAAGTTGTTGTCGACTGATTCACATGAGGTCTTTTCTCGAAAAGTACTAAACGGATTAAAGCGAAAAACATCTCGTTAGAGAGTTTTTTCAAAGCGCAGGACAGCTCAAATATTTGTTCACCGTTTGTTAGAACTTTCGCTCCGTATATCCCGGTGCAAACTTTTGCATATTTAATTTTGTAATTGATAATGTCGTGCGCATGTAAATGGTCCTAAGTCATGTCGTAGGCCTGTCGTAAGCTTGTCGCATGCGTCAAAGTCGTACCGTGTAAATCGGACCTTAGAAACCACAAATTTACAGAGCTGAACAAATACAAAGTGTATCCACAGGATACCATCCACATTGTTTCCCATTTCAAACATGACGAGATTTTTTGTTTCGATTTCTGATTGGCTAATGCAGTGACTGGTTGACAGCTAATAACTTTGTTGTGCGATGACTTTTCAGAAAGCTTTCAATGGCTAGAAACTTCAGTTAAACCTTTCGGTTTTGACGTCGACAAAACAATAGGAACCAAACCCAATTAAACTCGAAAGAGAAGTGAAGATTCAAAATGCCCTTGATGTGAATTATTTTGCGAGTCGAGTTTTACTGAAATCAGTCTTATCTATTTCTGAAGAACATTGTGATAACATAGTTTCTAAATAGTTAAGACAATATATCCCTAGCAGTCAGTAAGTCGATTACTTAACGAGATATTTTGGTTTCTAATGGTTCCTATACGCTCGAGGTGGTCCGGTTACGAATAAATTCTCCGAAACAAGGAGGTGTTTTCATTTTTCCCATCTGTGACGAGATTTCAGTTGCCAGCAGTCTCTACTGACGTTCTTTAAATCACTGCTGAATACAGTTGTTGGATTCATTTGAAGAGCAAGTGAAATGGCTAGCCGTACTTTTCTCGAGGTTCTTGGACATGTTATGTTCAGTTTTACGCGAAGTGTGACAGACCATTATAATCCAGAAGAGCCCGAATATACGGCTGAATCTTTTGGATACAGCCCTTTAGAGAGCACGGGTCTAGAGTGGTATCATCACCCTGTTGATGAGTTTATTTACAAGGAATACAGCGACAGAGAAATCACTAACACATGTTATTTAGCGGCAAGCAGTCTTGATGTGCGGGTTACAAATGCGTGTTCAGTAGTGGAGAACGAAGCAACGGCAGACCGTGAGGAAGTTGATCGAGGAACAGCTTGGAAGCGACTTCGACCTTCCGTTTGCTGCACAGTTTGCAAATCAATGTACTTTGGAGGTTTGATTTCACTGCTGTCTGCTATCATTACAGGCACAATATACATGCTGGTCTCCTACCTATGTTATAAAACTGTCAACCTTTGCGAATTTTCTCCGCCAAACCGGACATTAATCCCAGAGCGAGTGCAGTGGATGAGAACTCTCTCGACTGTAATAGCTTACATTGTTCTCTACAACTGGTTCTTTGCGACTGCGCTGCTCCTTTTTCGCATGTATCAGTTGAAAGGGCTGAAAATGAAGCTGTTTCTTTCTTACTGCCTTTTCTACTGTTTAGACGCAGGATATCGTGTAACGGTTCAGGTCCTGGGGATATCTTATTCCAAACTTTCCGTATTGCAAAAGATTCCAACAAACGTTCTCTTTCTTGCCAGCTTCGGTTTTCAAGTCTATATTTTAACAAAACAATTCTGTACACGGTTAGTAAAACGGAAAATATTTTTGTTCCTCCAATTGTCAGCGTCAGGTTATCTAACATTCATTCTAGCCCTTATTTTCACTCATTTTATTTATCCAGCGTATATCAAACGAAGCAAAGAAGGTAAACTTATTATCGCTCTGTTTGCGCCTCTAACAGGAGTTTTGCTTAAACTAGCGTCGCGAATTTGCGCTCAGCGGTTATGGAACATTACTCATCCTGGTTATTCCTATGTCTTATTGGCACCGCTATATTATGGGTCAGCGGTTGTTTTTCGAGTTTTACAAGCGGATCTTGGAAGTTTGCATTCAATCGTTGTTCTTGGAATAATTCACGGCGCTGCAGAGGTCATAGAACGTAGTACCATGGTTGTGATAGATCACATTTGTCATCTGCTTTGGCATAGGAAGTCAGCTCCTTGGGGAAGTTTTCGTACTCCTCGCCGTGAGAGACTAATGGCTGATATCGCTATTCTGAGCATGTTGTCCGAGTCCGCGGCTATAATATCTGTTAACGGTGTTTTATACCTGTATCAATGGACTTATCTTGAGAACAGTTCATTCGTAAACTTGGTGCATTCTTTTGCTATTCATACTTCAGTCCCGCTTTTAATTGAGTGGTTTTTCAACAGCGCGTCTCTTGCGATAGAGACTCGCTATCAGAATATGCCTGTCATGGCCGTTTGGCGAAGACAGTGGAAGAGGCATATCTTAGTCGCCATTGTGAACGCAGTGCCAATAGCAGTTTTTCTCAGTGGCAATCTTTTATCGGTTGTACATGAGCTCTTTGCGGAAGCTAACGTTAATCAACAAACTTGTAAAATTCCTTTTACATGAGATTCCAGTGCCGTCGTGGAAGCATAAGGGCGTGACTTTTTTTGCAATAAAATCGGACAATGAAAGGGGACTTTATTCATTTCAAAATGATGTAAACCAGGTTTTCAGCTTAATACTATAAAGAAATAATAACCTTACCAGAAGGAAAGGTAGAAATAATCTTTTAAAAAAGCCCCGATTAAAGCCAAGCTTAGTCTGTCCACAGCGTTTATTTCTATTGCTACGAGTTATTTTTCTTCGAGAGCGTGATGGATCTTTGATAAGCTGATGGCATGTTAATTTTCATAATGCCAATGGGAATTTTCCGTTTCTGGAGAAACGAGGAATTCAGTTTCTCAAAAGAAGTCCACAGACCCTCTATTGTTTTCTTTCCCCAGGGGCACCTCCTTGCGTTCGGGCTTTTAATGCAGATTCCTGCGGTTAATACTTTTACTTACAACCTCGACGAACTCAAAGCAAAATAGAGTGTCTGTGAACAGACTAGGCCGAGCTTTCATTTTTAAAATGCTTTCATTTTTTTTTCGTTGAAGACAGAACAACAATGATTTGGTTCCTTTCTTTGAGACCCTATCAGTTCTATGTACGGTTTGTAATATTCAGTGTTTTGATTTTGTAACCGAGATTTGTGCCTTTCTTTACCAGGTTTTTACTGTCTTTTGAAAGTAACGGCCCCTAAGGGCGACCAAAATAAAAACTCGCAAGCTCAGGGCTTTTAACTTTGTGAATGTAGCTTTCGAAAGTAACCTGTCCTGAGGGCGAATAAAATCGAAAATAGCGAGCTCAGGGCTTTTAACTTTGTGAACATGAAATCTTTTATGTTAAAATACTTTTTCACTAAACAATTTACTTATATAAAGAAAGCACCCTTGATTGCAATGTAGCTGAGTGTTTGCTTGAGGATGGTTTGACAGAAACACATCACGTGACTTGCTACAATTGATTTTAAATGTTTTAAAGTAATTAAACCTCTAAATTGTTTTCCAAATTTTCATCCTACCAGAAACTTAGTTTTTAGTCTCGCAAGAAGCTGTTACACTCTCTTTTGTAGCTAACATCAAGGCGAGTAAAAGCACTTGGTTTGTCCTCATTAGGGATGAAACCAAACTCGATGCCAGGCTCTCTCTCTTTTCCCTGCCTTGTACAGTATACTATAGTGGAGTCTAGTATTACCAACTAACCAAGTCTCCTTTACTTTCCGTATTTCCCGCCATGTCAAGTCACTGACTTGATATCGGCCTTCATGTTACTGACTTGATATCGACCAATTTTTTGGCAAATTTGTGTAATCTCACCAAAGTAAGAACCATGGCCTATACTTGAAGACCCTGTTTAGGACAAAAGACAAAAGACAAACTCTCTTGTTTTAGAGGAAATGTGTCATTTTTTACACCTGTAAAGATGCAAAGATCTTTTACTTGATATAGCAAGGTGGAACCAAATGGCTCGAAAAAGTTGCACAAGCTATTGTATGAGTGATGTCGGCAGTTACATTTCGAAAGCTCTTTGTTACTGTTTTGTTACTCTTTGTTTACTGTGTATGAATAATACAGTCAAACTTATGATTGAAGTTAGCTAACAGGACTTTGATAAGAAAAATATCCTGCAACAACATCACGTAAACCGGGATGTAGTATTGTGTGTGAGACAATGACATCTTTCTGTCATGGCAATGTCCAACACAAATTAAGAAACTAGACCTACCACGAGAGCATTCTGTTCAGTCCATACGCACTTGTTAAATGCTGATTGGGCAGAAAAATAATTAACTAATAATTTTTGATTGAAAGGCTTGAAAAAGACATGAAATCCAGCTTGCCCTTTGGACAAGTAGCACTCAAATTTTGCTTGCCCTGGGCAAGTCTTTTATCGTCTCTGTCTTTTTGTGCAGCTACTGTCAAATGTTACTACATCAGCAATTTTCACCTTTTTACTATACAACATTTTAGTTTTGTTAGTCTTCATCCTCTTCTTCATCAAATGATAGCAGGCTCTTATTCTTGACACTTTTCATAGTACTTGTAGGTTTGGATTTCTTTCTATCATCTGCGTTAGAATTTAAGTCCTTTTCACTGTCATCTGATTTCCTCTTAGATGGCTTCTTAAAAACAATTTTGCCTGCGTCTTCAGTGCTGTCTTTTCTCCCTGCATCTTTTCTCTTCTCCTCTGTTAAACACAAAGAAAAACAACATGATTTTCCCCCCCTTTACTTTCAGATTCAACTAACAGTATTCAACCTTTATACTCAGAGAGAAACCCCAGTCTAAGGTACAGTTAAGGTACAGTGAGGTCACTGAAAGTGTGAACACAATTTTAGTACATTTTCTATTAATTATTGAATAAGGGTTCTTCTTGTTAACAAGAGTATTTTGTATTTTTATACTGTAAAAATGCTAGTCTTATACATTATATCAAAAGCCTCAATTCTATGGTCACCAAAAAAAATATACAAAAAATGTCAAGTGTTCATGGTTTGAATGCCCTTACTATGAATTGTGTTCTTGAGTTGATATGCAACAATCAGATAGCAAAATTACACCTGCAATTCAGTGTTATAAGCATAATAGAGAATAGCGATCATCTTTGACATGTCATCTTTTGACATAGATTGCTGTAACTGGCTGGCGGACCCTTTTAAACTATGAAACTGGCAAGTTGTCCAATTATTAGTGGAAGAAATGACAAATAAATGATAACTTCTGAACTCAATTCGCTGAAGAAGATTGTGGACCTTATGTGTTTCCTGATTAACAGGATAATTCAAATAAAGTGTAGTTGATCAGCCCTAAAAAGTGACTTCCAACTGAACTGGGCCACTACGACTTGATTTGCAAGGTGTAAACTTTGAAAGCACTTTGATTTATCTCTCACAGAATGACTTCTTGTTACTTCTGGAACCTCAGTTTGATGTTAAATTCATGTTGGACTGTAAAGAAATCTGTTGTGCTTACATTATTGATATAGGCCGGGCATATACTGTAAAATCCCATGTTAAAGCCCTGGGCTTATATAACTTCATTTGGTTTTGGGTGGGCTTATAAACAGGGGGGCTTACATCTGGGAAGGGGAGGGGGGGGGGCATATAAGTAGAATAAAAAGTTTCAGAACGACGAGATAAAACATATCTGAGAAACAAATTAAAGCTAACATACCATTACATTTAGCGCTATTACCGCATTATTACCCTATTAGCCTATTAGCCTATAACTTTCGATTAAAAATTTTGATGTTTGTAAAGAAACGTCAAACTAACATATGCTGACAACGACATCTGCTCCATTGAGGCTTCTTTAAAACAGGACTTGTCAAATATAAACCATTGGTTCATTGCCAATAAATTGACTCTTAACATGACAGAAACTGAATTTATGTTAATTGGATCAAGACATAAATTGAACAGTCTATCCATTCTCCCAGACTTGGAAATTAATGGTACACAATTAAACAGAGTCAATTTTACCAAGTCTCTTGGTGTATTAATTGACGAAAATTTAACATGGAGTAATCATATCAACGCTATATCTAAAAAAATCTCTTCTGGTATTGGATCTATTAAATGAATAAGTCACTGTGTTCCTCCTGCAACTCTACATAACATCTATCACGGGTTAGTTCAATCGCACTTCGACTATTGTACTGTTGTTTGGGGTAACTGTTATGATGCTGACGTCAACTAACTATTTAAAGAATTAGGCTGGGACAATTTAGAAACTCAACATCAAAAACTAAAGGTTGAGATGGTCTATAAGTCCTTAAGTGGCCTCGCACCCAATTATTTGTCCTCGAAATTCATTCAGTGGAGTGATGTGATTTCTTCTTATCATTTGCGCAATTCTGATAATAAGCTTGCTATTCCCTTGCCACGTACTAGCCATGACAAAAATAGCTTTGGCTATAGTGGTGCAGTCCTCTGAAACAGTCTACCCTCAACTGCTAGGTAAGCAACATCTCTGACTAATTTCCAATGATTGTTAATTAATTCCGACACAGCATTCATGAAAAACAGGCTTTAATTTAGTTTACTTTTCTTTAATAGTTAGCAATATTTTAAATTATAGAAGATTAATCTGTATACATAGTCTTTCATAATAAGTTGTAGCTTATCTATTAAATTGTTAATGCCTGATGTATTTACCGTGTTTTTAAATAAAGATGATGATGATGATGATGATGAAGGGCAAAAGGAACGCACTTACACATTAGACGGGCTTATATCTGGAATATCTTTGTTAGCAAATAGAAGGGCTTATATCGGGGGGGGGAGCTTATAACTGGGGGGGGGGCTTTAACGTGGGATTTTATGGTAGGCCAGGTTATATGGCATGCCAAGAAAAATACTGAGAATGGTTTTCTGTCAGCCAAAAGTTGACAATGGGCCAGGTCCTGTTTGTTTGTTTGTTTGTTTTATCTGAGTCAACCACTTATAAGTAAATTTCCAGGATCAAGGCCAACTGATTGCTGGATATTACACCCGCTTTCAGTGCTATGTGTATAGGCGACATCATTCGACTATCTTTTGACATGCTATGAAAATGGCTGAAAGACCATTTAACTATGAAACTAGGAATTTTTGCGATTATTAGCAGAAGAAATGACAAATAAACAATACTTACTGAACTCAAATGGCTGAAGAATATTGCCGACTTTGCATGTTTCCCGGTTTATCAGATAATTCAAACGATTTTAATGTGGTTGATCTGCTCTCAATACTGACTTCTGGTAGAACTGGGCCAATACCGCTTTTAATATTTGCAAGGTGTAAACATTCAAAACCGTTGATTTATTTCTCCTGGAATGACTTCTTGATACTGCTAACCTTACTTTGATGTCAAATAAATCCATCTTTCATCAGTAAAATTCAAATTTCACCGTAAAGAAGTCAGTTGTGCTTACATTTTTGACATTGGCCAAGTTACATAGAAAGATGACATGTCGAAAGATGTCACCTATGCACGTAACACTGAAAGTGGGTTTTAAAAGGTCCACTGCTAATAAAAGGTTTGACGGTTATTCTGAAGATGGCACGGCCAAGTTGTCTAGCCAGCCCCCCTCCCACCCCCCAGTGGGGGGAACTCCCATATGAAAAGTTGGGGGATGCTTGTCGTCTCACTTAGGGGTATAAATCAAGGATTCTGGTTAAGGGTGTTCATGACGAAACGCCACTATTTTCAGCTGTCAAAGTATCTTTTTGGGGTGCACTCAAAGAAACAATGATAATAAGAATGTTCTTATTTTCGTTTTTTGGCTCAATTTCTGCCAGTATCTCAAGTCTGGTCTACTGGTAGGGGCTCTTTTCCTGGACAGCGGCTGGAAATCATGCCTTTTCCATTTTAAGCGGCACCTTTTACAGGTCAAATAAAGCTCGAGCCATGCCCAGAATGGTCTCCTGTAGGGGTTTAACTCAAATTTTCCGATGGGCACCCCTGACCTTTTCATCTGAGAGTTCGCCTCCACCACTCACCCCCCCCACCCCCCCCCCCACCCTCTCCACCGGGGGCCCGGCCTGACTTCTTTCACTAAGATGATACTGGCGCTTCCAAATATATCATTAAACTTAAGGGTCTGTAACGTACAATTATCCCACAGAACGTCTTGACAATTACTCTGGATAACTAAGGTCTCAAAACTTTAAGGATGAAGTACATAGAAGTCTTCAACAAATTACCTTCTTCGTTTGCGTCTTCCTCTGCCTTTAACCGTGTTATGAAAGCATCAGCCTCGGCTTCACTAACATTACATCCCAATACTACCGTGGGTTTCTCGTCTTCATGCTCTCTATCATCTAGTTTAGACGATTCACCCTCTTCAAATTTTGTTTCAACTGTGGCTGATTCTTGATACCCAACCTTTTCCTTGAATTTTGCAATAAAAGAAGGCGTTTTTGGCTTCAAGTAAGACACATTTCTGCCCGCCATATTGAAAATAATCTTGTTACCAGGCCTTTAACGATGGAAATGTTTCCGCTGCCAACAAAGACTGCGGCAAAATGCCGTCATTTTGTTCTGTAGTTCATGTTGGATGCGAGGTGAAATATATATTT
>Ga0126338_10002598_pt1 | contig 12463 bp, 7 predicted proteins | sample OrbCmetagenome_2_FD_92529 | JGI IMG/M metagenome (GOLD analysis project Ga0126338, IMG submission 92529) | Coral microbial communities from Petempiche,Puerto Morelos, Mexico - Orbicella C C metagenome | ecosystem: Host-associated > Invertebrates > Cnidaria > Coral | place: Petempiche,Puerto... | reverse complement strand
CTTCCCTGAGAGCCTATTCATAAGGTCTTAGGTATCTGAGGCAACCCACCTCTGAATTACCCTGGGAGAGTTAACTTTTTTCTTTTCAAACAACTGGCTATATGAATTATACCTGGGCTGTCTAAGAGATGGGGTGACGATAACAACTTGGTGAGGTGGAGGAAGGAGGGGTGAGATAACAACTTGGTGAGGCAAGTTGTCTTATTGTGGTAGGCAAGGTAGCCCTGGGTGGGGGAAACAACTTTTCCTGAAATAAACACATATAAGCACACCTGTTGATGTATCTGAATGTGTTTCCTACAAAAATTCACATTGACCCCACAGTGTGAGTGAGAATTAAAATTTTTCTAAAATTATGTAACTGATTGTTATTTTGGGCTATTTCTTTTTCCTGCAGGGTGATGATGCAGGCAGAGGTCATAAAGAAATTAAGAAGACTGGACTTATCAATGCATTTTTTCATCCAGTTAAAACAAAGCAAGATACAGAAACGAGGTTGGGAAATGAAATATCATTGAATACCTATAAAGAATCAGGTCAAGCTACTGAAAGCAACATCTGTGTCAATAAATCAAAGATTGCAATAGTTCAAGAGTCTGAAGCTTTGTGCTCAATCAGTAGTGGCCATGGTCAAACTTCAAAAAAGAAAATGCTTAATCTGTCAGGAAAAGCTACATTGCATGATGCATCATCCCAAGAAGATCTGGTAAACCTGAGACGACCAAAACCCAAGTGGTCTGTTACTTGTGCTGTACATAACTCCTCAAAGACTTTGAATAGTTCAGGCTCTGATTTTGAAGATGACGGTAAAAGTCCATTTGATATAAAAACGATACAAGTGCAAAAGTCTGCTAAAAAGAAGGCAAAAATTAGATCAAGAAACAATGTTAGAAATGCTCAAGAAAATGAAGGAAATGTTTCAGAATCAAGCAGTAACAGGGACAAAGAAAGTGAAGCTGTTCACATAGAGAAGTCTAACTTATCCAAACATGTTATTGAGAAACACGTGGAACAACACACAGAGAAAGTTAAGTCAGACAATGAATCAAAAGCTTTAGAGAAATGTGAAAAACCTAACCAAATGAGAACTAGTGCCTTTGATGTTTTAATGAAAAGTCAAAGGGTTCAAAAACTGGAAGATCAAAGGACAGAGAGTTTTTTGGTAGAAGCCTCTGATACAGCTATAACAGCATCTGACAGCAAGTCAGAAATATCGGTTTCTTGTGAGATTGTTGATAACAAGGGAGCACTTCAGTCCAAGTTGCCAGCATCATCAGGAGATTCTTCATCCGAGACAAATGCATTTGACTTCTTGATGAGAAAAGGAAGGTTAAGGAAGAGTCCAAGCAGCATGGATTCACAGTTAGAGTCTGATTTGGAGTCTAAAGTGTTGGAAAATCAAGACTGCTCCTCAAAACAAAAATCCAAGAAAAAGTCTTTTGAATTTAAACTGAGTATCCGTGCAAGCAAGAGGAAAGACACTGAATTTTCATTAGAATCTGATTATGCTAGCAGTGATGTAGTAAATTGTGAGGAGCAATCAAAGAGTAAGAGTACTAGGAAAACAAGAAAACTTAAGAGTGCTGGGAGTGAGTTGGTTAAATGTGGAAGTGATGAATCTTTTGTTAGTGAAAAATGCGAAGAAGTAGTTGAAGTGTCTAAATCTAAAAGAGGAAGAAAAAAGACTGAAGTTAAAAGTAAAGTCAACAATGAGGAAGACCAAACTGATGTTTCTCTTGTAGAGGTGACTGTGACTAAAGGAAGTAATAAAAGTGCCAAGAGAGGAAGAAAATCTGGAAGAAAAAGTTCTTCAGTCACAGAGAAAGTAACTGGGAGTGTAGTTGCTAATGAGGGTGCTGATGTTGACGAGATTGATTTTCAGCCCTTGGAAAAAGCTCAAATTAGAGGAAAAAGAAGGAAAGAGCAAAGGAAAGATTGTGAAAATACTTCCACAGAAATCAAGGATAAAAAGGTTCAAAAACCAAAGAAGAAAATGAAAAGTGATGTAACTTCCCTACCACTAGAGTCACTTTCTGCAGAGTGTCAGCAAACTTCAGTATGGTATGTTCAATATTTATGTAGAAAAATAGTACAGTACTTATCAGATTACACTGTAGGTTTCTTGTGGTCTCCTTGTGTTGGTCTGGTTCAAGAGGTTCAAATTAAAAAAAAAAAAAACTGGGGTCACTATGTTCTGTTCTTCGGCAACTACTTTGCTTCACACTGCTTTTCTTAATCTACTCTTTCCACCCAGGGAGAGGAATTTGTACCAATGATTTTTTGGGATACAAGTTGAAATGCTTATGTGCTAGAGCTTATTCCAGTTTCCATTACTGCCTCCCCCTAAAGATTCTGTCAGGTTTCCCCAACAATTTTCTGGTAACACTGTAAGAGCGTCTTAAGTGTCCTGCTCTAAAACTTAACCAAATGATCATGATCATCACTCAATTCCAGACCATACAATCTGGAGTCTAAGGCATTAAACATTTACACCACTGTCTGTTGTTGAACAAGAATGCTGATAGGTTGTGATGTACCAGATGGAGCTGCAATATGGCATCTTGATGACTTAATCCATTAGACTCTGTGAAGGGTCTATTTTTACTCTATTTATTACTGTTATCTGTTCTATGCTGTTATTGGTAGGGTTGCAAGGGGTGGGCTGGGAGGAAACCAGGGCTGTCATTAAGTTTTGATTCACCTGTAGCCTTGGTCTTCACACCCATAGCAAACTTGTTACTTTATGGGTGCAATGCATTGACTACAGGCAAGTTAACTTGTAACATCAAGGGCCCACCTAGTATGCTCAGCCGAAACAGATGCAGCGGGTTATGGCGCTTATTGACAGTCCTGGAAACCATCAGATTTTAATTATTCAGGATTCACCCCAGAACACAGCTTAGTGCATGCCCAGACTAAAAATAAATTGAAAAGAAGTAACTGAGAGACATTTGATGTCTAGAAGGATACTCAAGAAAGGTGGGTTTTCCTTCCAAATTGTGAGTGATAATATTATTATTAAATTATTGTTATTATTTGATTTTAATAACAGTGACTTCAGCAATACTGAAGATGCAGACAGGATTAACAGGAAAGGAGATGAAAAGAAACAGAAAGGTCTACCAAGTGAGTCACTGTCAAGCACTGATAGCCAGAACACAGCTAGCAGTGAAAAGAACACAGACGACAGCAGAAGAGAGATGGGAACAGGGGACTTACATCACAAGGAGACCAGCCTTTGTACTGGTAGGTAGTAAATTACGCTAAAATGTTTATTATCTTGGGAATGGTCCACAGTCGCTAAATGAATAAACTGAACTCTCTTGGTGCATGGTAAATAATATCCTCTGCTTGAGAGATCTCTGCAATTTGACCTCCAAAATCACACACTGGTGACATTAAGCTGTACAAGGCTATTCTTTATTGGTATCATTCCCCTCATCCAGGGATGTAGAAAATACAAGCAGTGCATCTTGTCAATTCTTGCTACTGCAATCAGAGAGAAAGGCACTTACTTGATACACTGCTGGGCTTGAATACAGTCGAACCTTGATTATGCAGACTCATTGGAACTAGACGAAATAGTCTGCATAATCGAGGGTCTGGATAATCGGAAATATTAATGAAGAACTGTTTAAATAAAGCAACATTAAATCGTTAAACAGCACTTTTACAAATCGTTTGGAAAACAATATGGCATACTGCACATCTTGAACCACTCAACTCTTAGCCAATCAGAACTCATTTGAGTGTCCTTCATTAGTTACGACACGTGCAAGCTCTACTTTTGCTCTTTAAAAGCAAAACAAACTTGCTTTTGACTGCACATTTCAATGCTGTAGTTTTAAAAAGAATATTGCTACGGATCTTGAGCGTGACTAATAAAAATTCATGACAAAATTGGGACTAGATAAAAGTCCAGATAATCGAGAAATCCGGATAATCGAGGCACGGATAATCAAGCTTCAACTGTACAGACTTGACCAAATAAAAATTGATTTTTTAAGCTGGGTCAAAATACCTAGATCTTCATTTTCAGAGCCTAAGGCATTAGCCTCCATATTTCTCAAGAGGAAACCTGTACCTCCTAAACCTGAAGCTGAAGAACAACTTCCTACAATGCCTGGAGATTCAGTTCTGTCTTCTACAGTATCTTCAGTAGTAACCTTAGATAATGCAACAAACATATGTGGTACCAGTGATTTGGATTCTTCTCCACGCAAAGCGAAATCAGCTGCTGAGCAGGAAGCTGCAAACAGAGCTTTCAAGGCATTATTTACTGGGGCATTTTCTCAGAAGATGCTGCCAACAGCTACTGCCGCAGAAGCTCTTCCAGCACCATGGCCACTAGTTAGTCACGTGATTCAAAGAGATGAGGATGTTTCTTGTGGGGTCAATTTCTGGAGTCTTCCTTGGCCTGTTGGGAAGTATAACAAATCTGATGATTTCTCTCACAATTTGTCATTAGATGGTAAGTTTCATTTCAGATTGTCTATCTTTTACAGTGTATGCTCAACTGCACAAATTTCTGAAAGTCACACTTTCGTCGTATGTTAGATATTTTGCTCATGTTTATCACATATTGCTTGCTGTAATCAGCTACCATCACAAGTGCCGGCATGCCTACTTTAGCTCTACTTTATAGCACTAATTTGGCTTTGTTTGGTTAGTTACAAAATCCTCATCCAGTAAGATTTTTCCAGGATGTGTGACCGTTAGGTGTGGACTTATAATATAATTGTAATCTTCTAATTTCAACAGGTTCACTTGCAGATTTCTCTGTAAGCACCTCATTGTTGGTAGAGGATAGGGTGATGTTTTGTGGAAAAAGGCAGGAGCAGGAGAAGCAGTCTTTGTGTGACCCCTTGAAACTGGTAAGAAAAATATTTAACTTAAATATTTTAATATATAATGGTAATTCCTACTCATCTTGTAACAGGGGCTAATAATAGAGTGTGTTCATGTGACATCATCAGGGTCCGAAATTGCGACCAGCTGGTCGCCAATGCGACTGAAAATTTAGCATTGGCGACCAGAATTTCAAAGCCAGTCGCCTACTGGTGACTAACTTTTAGTGTCGTGGCAATGTTTTGAACCACGGCTCAAGGAATTAAATCGACAAATTTCGCGTTTGATTTCAACAAGAAACTTACCTCTAGTCTTGTCAAAGTTTTTTCCTAATATAAAATAATTGAGATAAAAAAAATAAAGGTATGATTGTCATTAAATGACTTTCAAAAATGTTGTAATCCGCGCACTGAAATCGAAATTTAGCGACCGCCATGTTTTCAGTGGTTTCATCTTACAGCCATACCGTGGATGCAGTGTGTAACATGTGCTTTCCTTTCACAATTGAATATTCAATGAACCGTCATGTTTCCTGGCGCTCTACAAACTTTCCAAAACGCTTTGCAGTCTGGCAATCAAGAAAATGCAAAAAACTTCATTCAAGACTTGGACATAGCGTGAGAATCAGAATGCCAAATGATTAAAATTTCATTTCTTCATAAATTTTCGACAAACAAAGTTAATTATTATCAACGTCAGGAGACTGGTATGAACTATTTTGTTCTGAAGTGGCCTGGAACGAGCAATATGGCCGCTTGTCCACGCGTGTTTTCTTGAGGCTTCGTTCGCTTCGTACTGGTAAGTGTGTCAAAAGGAAGTGGTTTCTTGTTAAGTCTCCAAACTAAACAAGCTCTCTATCTAACAAAACTCCTTTTCAATGTAATCTACATGCTAATTTAATGTCTTTATACATGCACGTCTGATGAGAACATTTTAGAAACTTAACATTTATGTATTTCGCTATGAAACAAAAATTTTATGAACCACTTTTTGGCGACCGAATTTTTTCATTTGGCGACTGAAAAAAAATTTTCAGTCGCCACTTGGCGCCCGCATAAAAAAGTTAATTTCGGATCCTGGTCATCAAATTCTCAAATCCAAAACTAAAGAGCCCCTTAAGGTTTTATCCTCATCAGGCATACGAGGTACTAAATTTATATTTGTTTACAACTTTCCAGCTCAATAGCGTCCTTCATTTGGAAACCAGTGCATTTTGAATTTCGGAGTTATGGTTGTGTGTGACATGAAGCTAAGATTGCGTTTGTCAAAAAATATACACTTATCTTGTGATTTTTAGCCATTTTAGGAGTTAAAGTATTAGGAAAGTGCTTGTGTAAATGTTTTTTGGTTTGGTTCAGATAATCAAGTGTCTACATAGACAAAGTAAGTTCCAGATGTTTACACTATTTTCCAGCTGCCATATTGGAGGACTGAGGAGGTCCTCCATACTCCATACTCTATACTAGGCTCTATGATTTTGCGTGGAACATTTCAATGAATATTTTATCTATGGGAGAATGCACACACCTTAAACTTGGAGAACTGTCTTCTTTATTTATCATCTATAATATCACAATTTCTTGACTTAATCCACTGAATGGGTTTGGATTTTATTTTTTATTGTGTGACAATGCGCACGCTCTATATTTTGTTTTTACCTGTCATGATCAATTTTGCAGGAAAGAGGAACTACACAACAGAATTTCCCTGAGGCAGTCACTAAAAGAGTTCTTTTAGAGCTGGCACTGTTCTACCCTGGTGTACCACTGAGGAAACTTTACAAACGATATGCCTCAAAGCTGGAAAAGCACAAAAAATCCTGTGCTGCAGTTGAAAGCAAGCAGGTTGCCACCAAGAACACTGCACCAGTGAATGACAGAAAGAGCAATCCAAAACCATTTGATGACAGTGAAGAAAAGCATGATCTTGTAAACAGAAAGAAAGGGAAAGTAAAGAGGAGATTGTCAAGTGATGGGGGTGTCTTCCAAGAGAAGAAGGTTGCAAGAAAAAGTGAGCAGTCCCCCATGTCATTGCCATGTGAAAGTCAAGGTCTGCTAATGGATCGATCTGTGAACAAATCATGCAAGAAGAGGGGAAGAGAAGAAGAGAATGACCAAGGTCAGGAAAAGGGCACAAAGGGAAGAAGATTGTCCACAAGACTCCAGAAAAAGAAGACATGTTTAGAATCTGAAAGTGGGGATAATTTGGAGCAGGTAGAGCCAACCTCAAGCAGGAAAAAAAGAAGAAGAACAAGTGATCACCAGAAAGAAACAAAAGAAACATCTGAGCCATCCATAGAACAAGGCAATCCCTTTGAATCAGATGTACTAGTTGCCCCCGACAAGGAGAAGAGCAGTGTAGAGGGGTTTGTCAATGATACACTGTGGACTGATTTGTTTCGTCCACTCCACTCCACCGAGGTCATGGCTAATGCATCAGCTGTAAGTAAACTGAGATCCTGGCTGGAAGAATGGAAGGTAAAAAGAGAGAAAACTCTGAGGAAGGAGCTGCAGCAACAGAAAAGGTAATACCAGTATAAAGAAGGCAGTAGATAGATCAACTGCTAAATAGGCTGTAAAATTCTGATAGTAATCCCTGGGCCTCCTTTTGCACAAAAGTCTAAGTCTATCAACTTTATTGGTCTCATGAGTTAAATATATACATATATATGGTAGTAATCAATAGTAGAAATGAAAAGACCTAAAGGGATTGTGCAAACATCCCATGCAGGGTGTAATCCAAAATCTACTAAACAAATCTGATAAGAAATCAAAAATTTAATAAAATTACAATAAGTCTAATTAATTACTTATAGTGCACAGTAAGGTGCAAATAAAATCAGTCAGGTAAAATTAAGAGCGGTGGCAGGGGCAGTTACGGGAGAGGAACCAGGTGCAGGGCAAGTCAATATTATACAGTAAAGTAAAATTTTTTTAACATACTTAGACTAGAAAAGTTGTCTTGAGGGGCTAGATTACAGACAATGTTCCAGTGTTTTACAATTCTATTAAAAAATGAGGCCTGAAAAGGGTCTCTGGGTGGACTTACTTGTACATGTATTTTCGGCGAGGCTCAATTACTTACAAGAAGCTTATCAGTGGGAGGAATTTTGCACTTTGAACATTTTAAGGCACTTAAATGCTGAAAAATCATAAAAGTACATAAGAATAATGCATGTTAAAACTCTCTAAACGTAATGAAATGAAACACAAACTTGAGCAAAAACAACAGTCATCATATTGCTATGAGATAAAATACAAAACACAGCATGAGGCTTTATGATATTGAAAGAATTGGGGCTATCCTCAGAATGGCTTATTATTGATCAGAAAGGATTTTTTACATCTAAATTTGGCAGACTTATTTTCAGTTGGGTTTACTGTTTGGAGGGGCTCATTATTGAAATTTTATGGCAAAAGCACTTCAGTCGACTATCTGAAGTGACATAAATAATTAGTATGATGCACCTTGAGTAGTTACCTGTATTGCTGTGCAACTTAAAAATCCCAGTGACTACAGCATTACTAATCTTTGCAAGCTATTAGACTATTGCTACTGGAGATCTCTATCATACAAGGCTTCTGTAGGATCATGCATGACATAAATAAACACAGATGATGTCAACACTACTCTAAGAATACTGTGATGCATTCATATTTGTCTTTATTTTCTTCTAATGCTGTCTTGACGTACCACCAGATTCCTGTTCTAAACCTTCTCTCTTGCTGTACCTTTTTACCAGGAAAGCAATAATTAAACTTTAATGTTTTGAGCTTGTTAATCTTGTTATTTTTGTAGGCTTTTGGCTAAGCAGAAAGGGAAGTCAACAACTAGCAACCAAGCCTCAACTCACACACTGGAGTGGTGGGACAATGACAGTGACTCCGACTTCCAGATGAGCGACAATGCATCAGAAGACAGTGACACTGACGGGGTCAGACTCAGTACTGCCATGTTTATTTCTGGCCCCACAGGAGTAGGGAAGACAGCCATGGTTTATGCATGTGCAGAGGAACTTGGCTACAAGGTACGTCCTAGTCACATTAAAATACTTAATTATAATTATAGTGGCCAGTCATTTCTCTTACTCATCTTTGCGAGATCCTGTTTATACTCGAGATTCAGATTTAAGTTAAAAGCAGAACATCTTGGTCCCACATTTTTGCTATCACATCATTTGTGTTGTTATTATCATCATTATCATCATCTTGCTGTCCTCAAACATGCTATGGGATGCATGAGGCCTCAGATTTGTCTGCAGGCAGGGCTCAAAAAAAGTGTCATCCAGTCATCCGGGACAATTAGATTTTCCTTCTGGGCAAGTAACATTTCCTTCTCACTTGCCTGATGGGCAAAGGATCAGGCATGTCGTCTACCAACTAAATCATTAAAAGAGCAAACTAAGACTTGCCTGGGGCAGGCATTATTTGAGAGAGATACTTGTCCCAAAGACAAGGTGGAATTCAAGTTTTTTTCGAGCCCTGTAGTAGTGCACCATGATTAGACTGGAATTGGATGTTGCTGTCATGACAAATTTTGAATCCAGTCTTTGTGTAACGTTTTGACCTACTGTGTTGTTGTTGTTATCTGTACATTTTTTTAGTTGCAAGACTTGCATATATGCATCTATTTGACTTCAAAGGTACCACTGTACTGTACACAGTTGTAGTGTATTTGAATTCAGTCATTGAACCCAAATGCCTTTTAGTGGTGTGCTTATCAATACCTTAGAAATCTAATCTATGTACATGATTAATGCAATAAGCCTGAAAGGTTTTAATTAATTAATTAATCGGTCTTTACTCAATGGCTTCTGTGTTGTACATGTTGGACTGTTATACATGTAACTAATTGAATTTGTGGTTCTGCAGGTGTTTGAGGTGAATAGTTCATCCAAGCGTTCGGGCAAACACATTTTGTCACAGCTGGAAGAAGCCACCCAGTCACACCTTGTGATCAATAACAAGGGTCCTACCCCTCAAGCGTCATTTGCAGGACTCTTCAACAAACCTGTGAACAATTCATCCCCAGCATCTGGACCCCTGGGTGCATTTTTGAGCACAAATGCAAATACGTCTGACACAGAGCCCAAGAAAGGCGAGAAAGGAAAGAAAAAGCAAAAGGTGAAAGAGAAGAAAAAAGATGAATCCAAGGGAATAGGCAGATCTATTCTAAAGCAGCCACCTGAAGCTGTTAATGACGATACTGAGTCATGTTCAAGTTTGTCTTCTAAAGCAGCATCACTGATTTTGTTTGAAGAGGTTTGTACTCTTGTTTTAAGTCAATCCAACAACACTTGTGATTTCAGGGAACACATTGCTCTCCGTAGACCCTATTCATAAATGGCTGTCAATTTTAGAATTCTTTTTTATGCATTTAAAGTAGCCCAGCTAACCTCATTTGAGAGAAAAAATTCTTATCAACTCAAAAACAAGGTTGGTTGGGCTAATTAGTACTTACAAAATAATTGGCAGCCATTTATGAATAGAGTCTATTAGTTACAGGTATATTCGGTTGCTCAGGCCCATGTTCAAGGAGCAATTTATTCAACGATTATTTGCCAAAGGCAAAGCGAACATTGGTGAATATGTACTGAGACGAAGTCAAGGTAAATATTCACTAATGTTCACTGTGCCTGAGGCAAATAATTGTTTTGATCCAAGGGCCACAGTAGTCATTTTGAAAATTCCCCTTGCTTTCAAATATCCTTGACTGGAGTGATGTACTTCCAATAAAATAATGCAACTTTCGTTCACTGTCCACCGTGATTACTTGCCAAGATAGCAAAGGTGGCGAGCTTAGTAACCAGCTTAAAAATGTTATATTAACGACCTAGCTTCACTGCCTAGTATGGTGTATATAGTGTCATAAGCTGAGCTTTTCAGCCAGTTAGAATGTCCAATTCTTATATTCACCTCTGGAAATTATACTAATTGTACATATTCCTCTTACTCCTTCGATTAATATCTTGAAGGGGAAAAAACAAGAAACTTACAGTATAGGCCAAGAAGATGAGATATGTAAAATATGATATCTCTACTGTGCATCTGGCATTTCAAGTTATGTGGTGCAGCTCTGAATGAGTGACAAATGTCAAAAGTAAAATTATTCAATTCAAAATCAAGGCTAAGTCATTAGCAGGTTTAGAAAATGAAAAGTTTTTACATGTTTATTTGTTGTGAAAAATTAAGGAAACCTCTGCAATAAATCACTTGGTTGTAAATCATTTGATGAAAAAATAGCTTCAAATTTTTGCAGGCCATTAATTTGATTATCACAGTGTGCATAGTACATGTAATTGAGAGACAATTAAGATTACATGCCATACATGTACAACATACTTACAAAATTGGAGGTACCAGTAACCTATTGATTGAGTCAGGTGTGACTACTTGTCAGCTCAGAGTCTATTTTTATTTTTTTTTAGCTCAGAGTACAGAATGATAAATATCCATTGATAATGAAATCAATGCCTTTGTCATTTGGATCGGACTTGGAACTTACTTGGAGTCAATTTAGACTCAATAGATTCTGACTGTACACAGTTAAAATAGATCTTTACTATCAAACTCAACTTGTTTTAACAAAGAGGTCAAAGGAGTTGGATACCAGCAATGCCTTATCTTTATTTATCTTCATGTCCGTCTTATCTTTATTTCTTAGGTTGATGCCATTTTTGAAGAAGACAAGAGTTTCTGGATGGCTGTGAACTCCTTCATGCAGAATGCCAAGTGTCCAATAGTTTTGATTAGCACAGGTAAGAGAAAAAGTCAGAGTCTGGGGAACTCTAGTGTTTTGGTTGGAACTGTATTCATGAAGTGATTGACCTTGAATTGATTTCAATACAGTATTACTTAGAGCAGTTTTCAATAGGCTCGATTTCTGCTGCTCTCTCACATCCAGTCTTTGTTCCTTTCCGATAAAAGTTCAGGGGAGGAGTTTGGGCTCGTTTCCTGATCAGCGGCTGTAATTGAGCCTAGGTTTTCAATTGATTTCCGAAAGTAATCAGGCAATTACTTTGGTTTTGGTTTTTCTATGGTTTGAGATTGGCCGAGTAGTCTAATCGGTAAGTAATTGGTTTGGCTTTGGTTTTACGACACTCAATTGAAAACCTCTCCAGTTTTTCTTGGAAATCTCACCTTATTGGTCAGTTTGCTATATTCAAGAGACAATAATCACACTATTTTGACTTACATCAATCCAAATCATTCATACAGTGTACTTGATTGGTACATCCTGTAATTGTTCTGAAAAGTATACACTCTGTCATTACAGTCTACCTACCTACAGTCTGCACTCAGGCCAACATGTTCCACTCCATGTGTTTCCATAGCCTGAGAGTGAATGACCAAACGTATTGCTTCTGCTACTCCCTATTTGGATGCTCTTGTACTACAGGCTACCCTCACCGCCAATACATGTATTTTGGAGTTTCCTTGAAGTTATAGAGTCCCGGTCAAGTTTTACTGCCATAGGGCACACCACAATGTCCAGGCCAGTGCACATATAATAGCTACTTAATCAGAAGTTTGTAGCACTCAGGATAAGCCCATCGCACCTCATAATGACCCTGTTGTGGCCACAGCGTGTAGAGAAAGTCCTACATGTATCTGAT
>Ga0126338_10002597_pt1 | contig 12464 bp, 5 predicted proteins | sample OrbCmetagenome_2_FD_92529 | JGI IMG/M metagenome (GOLD analysis project Ga0126338, IMG submission 92529) | Coral microbial communities from Petempiche,Puerto Morelos, Mexico - Orbicella C C metagenome | ecosystem: Host-associated > Invertebrates > Cnidaria > Coral | place: Petempiche,Puerto... | reverse complement strand
TTTTGGTTGCAAAAAAAAAGAAAAATGCAATATCCAGAGGAGGACACTTTGTGTAACGTTACATGAAGGTCTACTGCACTGAGTGGCACGTTTTCAACACTTTCCTTTGCCAAATTGTTACATTCACTTGCTTGCCGATTTAAAGATTGTAATAACAGGTAAGAGAAAGAGAAGGAAGCAAAAACCTGCAATAAGCAGACACTTCAAGGGCTTTTTACTTCTAATACCTCAGCTCAGATTCATTTAACATTGTTCAGCGGTGTTTGTTTTAAAGCTAAGTAGGTTATTCTTATATAAAAAAAGTAAGTTTTCCCAGTCACCCAAGGGCAAACATTAGTTGCCTGTGGCATCTATGCATATCTAGAGCACAGCGTTGCCTAGTGAAACCTTGGGTCAAGATGGGCATTGCAAGGTTTACCAGAATTTGTATTGCTGTTTGTCAAAAGTATTTTTAATGTCACTTAAATGATTGACCTCATTAGATGAAGAGCAACAGAAACTGTAGGACAAGACAAATGCTGCAATGTTTACTGAGATTTGCATTGCTGTTGGTCAAAGTGTAACAGTCCTGTCTTTAAAATCTTTGATCTTGTTTGATTGATGTGCATAGAGAGAACAAGAATTGTGGTTAAGCCTGAGGACAAGTTGGTGAAAGAAGGTGATGCTGTTGACCTAATGTGCAGGGCAGAGTATGACAAGGAATTGGAGATTAGATACTTTTGGAAGCGTGATGATGCCAGAATTGACTACATCCAAAATGTTGTTGAGTGGGATGTGTCGAAAAATGTTCTGACAATTTCGAACATTAAGGTCGAGGATGCTGGTGTTTATACATGTATTGCATATACACCTGAACCAAAAAGATCTGAGGATAGTGCCTCTGCTATCATCAATATTCAAGGTATGTTTGATTTCTCTTGTGTCACATGATTGAGATCTTTTATTTTACAGTGTGATCTTTCAACTCTTGCAGACCTCTCAGTCCCAAGTTCAAAACATTAATACTTCATGAAATAGCAACTGTACAGTTGTTGTAATGCCAGTTTTGAGAGTATGGTGCTTAAGGAGATGCTTTTTATAAGAAAACTTAAACCATTCGTAAACGTGTAAGTGGACTCGATTCGCGCAAAGGTATTTACTTGAAGAACTTGTGATCCTTTGTAATTCTGCTAATTCGTAGACACTGTATATGAATCAAATCTTTGCCTTATTTATTCACTTTGCCTTGAGAATGATGTCACGATGACGCCGAAATGTTGGTTTTTAATATTAATATTCGCCTGCTTATGTTTTAAGAAATCGAGGACTCGACACTAACTTTTCAACTTACTAGCCAAGTGGCTAGTGATTACTTAGATGTTACTAGCCAAAAATATTTATTTACTAGCCAAGTGTTGAGGTTGGCTACCTTATTACATGAAATTTTCACGACACGTTTATTTCGCGGTTCGGGTGTGCGCATATTTCGTGACACTTAAATTCACGATTTAAAGACTTTCAGGACTCTGTTTTTCTCTGAGACTTACTTGGAAAAATATCGAGACCCCCAAGACATCACTGTAAAAGCTGTCGAGACTTCTTTACAGACAGGCACCATAGAAATGTTTCAAAGGCAAAACAACTATCTGAACAATACTGTAAACTGTCATTGGCAAAATTTGACTGCTAAAAACAGCTGATTTAAATGTCGAAGGAAATAAATCTTTCTCATCTAATTATTTCTGTAGTGGTAAGTTTGTAAGTATGCATACAACGACAAATCACCCATATATTGTCATGCTAAATGAAATGTTATCCCTTCACAGTTCCGCACCATTTTGCGCATAAAAAAACTTTCGTAACAAAAAAGAGCATTGATGTGTGCTGTCTGGTCTGTCAAATATTTCTTTCAACAAAATTAACATGTTCAGTTCCCCGTTTACGTACCACGTGGTGAAAAGTAGACATACATGCTTAACAGCACATGCCCGGTACCATGATATGTCCACAATGGAATTCTGACATTGTTTCCGAGAAAAGTGTAAATTTTGTGTTTGTCATCCTTGAAGAAGACAGGAACTAGTTCAGCCAATTTCATTTTGTTTACTAGCCAAAGTGGCTAGTGGAAATCGAAAACCTACTAGCCAAAACTAAATTTCTACTAGTCTGTGGCTAGTTGGCTACCAGTAGTGTAGAGCCCTGAAACCATTATTGATGGTGCTTGGTACATCAAGAAAATAATACTTGAAGTACTTTATTGTTTTCTTTGTCCCTATGCTTATCATCATTGTCGCCATTGTCGTCGTCGTCGTCGTCGTCATTGTCGTGATTATTTTGTATTTTGACAAATTTTGAAGTGTCTGGAAATGTGTTCAAGCATGGTCTTGGGTGTTATATCTTCTAAATGAAAACTTAAACTAAGGAGAAAACAGAGAAATGAAACTAAAAATCTACGCCAATTATGATAAGATATCCAAATACCATGTCACAGTTGTGATCTCATTTGCTTAAACTTAACGAATTATTAATGAGTTTGAGACTGCTTTATCTTTACTTAGAACTGAAGTACATGTAGGTAAATGAGACTCTTAAATTCACATTCAGTTTTGGATAATCTTATTCATTATGTTCCACAGGCGTTCCTTTCCCTCCAACCAAACTTGCAATAACAGACACCTGTCAGAATCGAACGACGACTCTCACTTGGGTTACCAGTGCTTCCAATGATGCACCCATCTTGCATTTCCTAGTGGAACAAGAATCAAATCATGAACCTAATGTCTTCAAATTGATCTACAATGTCACAAACCCTAATGCCACTTCTGTTACATTAAATCTCACTGGCTGGGCTACTCTTCGCTTCCGTCTAAGAGCTGTAAACAGACTTGGTCCTAGTCGCCCAAGTGAAGCAACAGGGGCAGGGATTTGCAAAACTTCTCTTGGAAGTAAGTTTTAATTCAATGCCGGGCTTCTTTGAGACAGTACGCAAAGAGCCAAACAGGGGAGCTGTTAATTTGTTGAGCCCTGGAAAATCCCTTAGATCACCCCACATTAGCTGAGGAGACTGCTGGCCAGCATTGTTTCAAGTTCAATATTGTTGAGCCCCACTAAAACAAGTAGAAGTCAGTCTCTTGTTGCTATTGAGTCTTTCCTTACCCAAGAGCATGTGATGATTATAACAATTTTTGACCAGAGAAATCTGTACTGGTAATGGAACTCTACACAGATCTGTTGTCTCCTGGATTAATGGTTTGCATTTTTATCACACATGACAACAAATGTTATTTCACTCTGAAAACTGTTAAGTCTTTAGAACTAAAATTTTTACTAAAGAAGCCCACCACCAAGCCCTTGTAGTTTAGGTGACTGTTTTGCTCGCAGCTTTGTTGTGTGGTGTGCCTCACCAAAAACCAATTACAACAGCAAAAACATTACCCACTCCATGAACTTGGCTTTCCCCAGGCCCAGTCATCAAGTGATCAGCATTGGGAAATTGTTTTGATTGATTAAATAATTCTCCTGATAACTTTGTAAAAAAAAAAAAAATACGGAGACTGTTAAGGAGAAGTTTTATGTTGACAGAGGGGCTTAAAGGGCTTAAAATAATTGTGAGGGGAAATTGATTGTGAAATTGTTCCTACTTTGTTACCAGAACCAGATAAATACCCTGATAACTTACGAGGAGTGCCAAAGGAGGCAGAAAAACTTGACATTGCCTGGACTGTAAGTTTACTAATAATTGTATATAAATTATACTGTAAGCTACTAATCTGTGTTAGGGGTTTCATTAACGTCTTCAGCAGGAGAGGAACTAGTTTACACAGGCAGGCAAAACTATCAGAACTGAACTTCTTTGTAAGAAAATTTTTTGTGCAGGTGGTCAAACCAGTCGGGCAAAATTGTCCTCACAGCCGGTCAATTTGCCAGGTGCCCCTGGCCCCTAATGAAACCCCTATGGTACAGGTGTAGATAAGCTCAGTTGGTATGACTCCTGATTTTTAAAGGTGTTACAATCGTGGGTTCCATTAAGGACCAGGCACAGGGCAAATTGACCAGCTGCAAGGATAATTTTGCCCATCTGGTTTGATAATCTAGGGAAAGTTTTTCTTTTATAGAAGTTCAGTTCAAAAAGTTTCCCAGAATGTGAGAACCAGTTGCCCTGCTGCAGAAAACCCCTGAACAACATGCCAAGGTGTTATGATACAGGAAGACAATAAGTTATGATGCTTTATAAAGAATATGTGGTTTGATAAGTGAAGTATTTATTTACATTTTTCAGGTTGCTTTCATGAACGTCTATTTGTCTGCCAAAAAAATAAAGGGAAAATGATTTTGTTTGTGTGATGTTTTGAAAAATCAATTAACCAAAAGTAATAATATTTTATTATTTGTGAAGATGCAGTGCATCTTAGTGACCAGTATTGCTAAATTCTGACCACGTAGAGAACTAATTGATCAGGCTTCTGCTTTCCATCTTGGACCAGTTTGCTGCATGAAACAGAGTTGATTTCTTTGCTGTTTTGATTTGTCAGCCTATGCCAAGGGTAGATTGGAATGCACCGCAACTCAAGTATGAGCTTAATTACAGAAGAGTCGGAGGTGAACCACCTGATCGTTGGATAGTAGAAAGGTTTAACAGTACTGTTGGTATACTCACTGTACCCGATGCTGGTTATTATAAGCTTTGGGAGTTTAGGATTCGTGCCGTGAACAGTGAAGGACTAGGACCCTGGAGTCCTACTGAACAATCATATTCTGGACAAGACAAACCAGACGGGAAGCCAGGAAATCCAGTGATAGGAGTAATTACGGCACGCAGTGTTGAACTTTCTTGGAATCCTTTACCTGTACCTTCCCGAGGAAGTGTTGATGGATACAGGGTGAGTGTCTTGAAGCCAATGTAGTGTGTGGTACTTAGCCATTATTCTGAGGATTAGATGGCAGCAAAGAATGACAAACAAAAGAGTGTTTGAAATGGCAGAGACAGACAACATAAGCTGCAAGATACAACATACACTATAGGAGGTTGAACTGGTTAGGACACGTACTCACGAGAGAGGGTGTTAAGAACATCAACTGTTCACAGTATTGGGCTTGACACCAAATAATGGCTAGCCCCTGAGGAGATTTGCTTGGTATACATGCATATGTATATAACCCTAATTTTATTTACAATCTAGATTTATTACTGGGGTGTGAGCAAACTCACCGATCAGACAGCGAGGAGACGTAGACGTGCCATTCCAAGCTACGCAAAGTCTACTAATGTAACTGGAGGTACTACTAAAGAGGCTACAGTTTATGGACTCACACCTTATACAGGGTACACTCTGGCAATCAAGGCATTTAACAGTGGTGGTGAAGGCCCATCAAGTGACGAGGTTACATTTGATACAATTGAGGATGGTATGCTAAGGAAGATTTTCTCTGAATTTGTTACCTGACGTTGTGTAGTAGAAAATATCCATACCTCCCCCACAGAAGGGATTTTTTTTCCAAGACCCCCCCCCCTTCCCAACCATCGGGAAATTCCAATTAAACTTGATACATTTCTTTAACTGTTTTGCTCTTAGAGAACCCCCACCCCCACCCACCCTGGAAATTTCAATCCCTTCTGTGGGGAGAGTATGGATTGGATATTTTCTGGAGCTGCACATTATAACATAAAATTAGTATGCAGTAATTTTTCGCACACATTGCAGGCCAATAGTACTGGGGAATTTTATTAGGTAACGAATGCTAGCATGAGCTGTGCAAATGAATTATTTGCAAAGATCACCTAATGAACTCCAAATCCCCTCAGGGCCACCCCACAGGTCACCTACTGTCGAGGGAAAAATCACTGGTTACATTGGTTCAAGTCTAAATTGGCCTAAATGATATTTAGTCACATGTCATACTCGTTGTTTTCAATGCTAGATTTCCAAAAAACGGTAACAGTGTAACTTGTGCGCTAAATTTGCAATGCATGCACATGTATGTGGAAGCTTAGTTGGAAAGTCAGCTTTCTAATCTTCCTGTAAAGAATAGGCTAAATCCTGCCATCTCAAACTGCAAAGGGAAACAAAAATAGTTTGAGATGTCTTAGATTCCCGAGAGCCAACAGTAAGTGACTGAATACAGTCAAACTTCCAATAACAGCCACCTTTCTACAATGGCTGCTTTCTTTTTTTCGCCTGGCAGACAGTCCATACATTCACTCTAATTTTAACCTCTCTACAACTGCCAGAGCATAAGCCTTTCTCCAGAGTACAGAACATTATTTCCTTAAAAAAAGGTCTCTTGGGTGCGTGAACAATGCCCGATTCTTTTTATGTCACCAAGTCTGGAGGTAAGCAATGCAGCACTGTCAAGATCTTCATATTGTTAAGCAGTGTCATTGTTTTTTGTTTAGTTCCTGGACCTCCATCAGACATAGAGGTGTATCCATTTGCGGAGTATATCCTTGTAACATGGAAACCTCCAGAGGAACCCAATGGTGTCATTACGGGGTACGAAGTTGGGTCTGCCGAGTACACAGGCTCCCAGTTCCAGGATATCAATGTGGATATGACAGAGGTGGGTGCTGGTGAGCGTAGGCACCTGCTGTCTGGGCAAAAGGAGTTGTCAGACTATGTCATTGAAATGCGGGCAAAAACTGCACCAGGGTGGGGCGAGTCCGTGAGGAAGACGACAAGTACAGTTAAAATGTCTGGTAAGTCTTAATATGTAAAAGTGAACTCAATTGCCTGCAAATTAGGTCCTTTTCAGCATGTGATCATAGAGCAGTTTTCAATTGAGTGTCGTAAAACCAAGCTTTGGAAAATTGTGGAACTTTGTTTTTTCTCTTTGATTTATGGCACATGTTGTGTAGGTGCTGTGGTCTTTGCAGTCTGAGAAATAGAAAAAAAAGTTTTGCCTGGAATTGAAAGTATTTCTTGTCATTTCTTCCAGTCATGAAGCAATGATTTTAATTTTTTGTAATGTCCCTTTTCGTTTGTGATCAATTTTTTTTTCTGGGAATAGTGTCTGGCATTAATTTCATTGTTGTTGTTATTGTTGTTGTTTTACAGCTCCTGCTAAGCCAAAGAAGCCGACTGTTACAGGGACGGCAGTTGACGCTGTCAACTTGATTTACAACTTTGACATCGGTGGAGGATACACTCATGAATTCAGAGTCATGTACAGAAAGAAATGTGAGCTTCTTTGATCAATTAGTTATTTAGCTCTCTGTTTCTGTGTGCCAGGAGGCACATAAGTTTGCAACTCTCTCTCTCCAACCAGCCCTGTCTTGTGCCGCACCTTGGCTTTGGCCCAGCTGGCCCACCCCTTCTGTCAGCACTCCTTCTCCACTGTCCTTTCCCTTGTGATCTTTGAAAAGGAAACCTTTGCAGCTTTGCTAGAGAGCTCAACAGGAGACAAATTATCTAGATTTGGTTCCAGTTCCCAGAGTAGAGATTGAGACTTGACTGTATAAATATAATTTTTCACATTTTGTTTTAAGATAGTTGTGCGACGGTATGTAGATTTGTTGGAATGCAGGTTACGTAATTATGTTAAGAAGTGGATTTTTAAGGAGTTGGTGCGTTAGGAGTTGTCACCCGACAGCATCTCCGTTTTTTTATCACTTCATTAAACAAGATGTCCCCTCCTGTATGACTGGTGTTTTCTTACTTGAACTAAGTAAAAAGTTATTTTGTTTTAGTTTCACTGCAGAGTGATTAGATAACAATAATATGTTATATTTTGCAGTGCCTGACGAGGAGTTTGTAAACACATCCTGGGTGAACCACTTTGACGTCCAGAACACAGACATTGGTAACCTTGACAACGAGCTTTACCAGTTCAAGACTGTCGGCAGAAATCCATTAGGAGAGAGTCCACCGAGTGATGTCACTGAAGCAAGACCTCTTCCTGGAGTTGCAGGTACGTTCACCCCTCCCCCTCCACCCCCAGAAATACACCTGCCTCTTGTGCTCGGCTGATGTAGTATTTTGCAAAATGCCAAACCAGCTAGAAGTAGTTAAACTTTTTGGTTTGATACCATAAGTTATCCAGCCAGTGCCTCACCTTCCCTTTCCCATGGGGTGAAAACAGGAAAAACCACTTGTTCCAGGCAACCAGAGTGGACTGTTTTGATCCCTGAAATGTTTTGGGTGTGGTGTGACTTGGGTGTGGCTTTTGGAACAATCTATATTTTATTATTTTTTCTTCTCTAAAAAATTGTGGTCTACTCTATAATGGGATGTTGAATTCTCAGGTCAGGGTCTGGTTACCTAACTAACATAGAGTTTTAAACAGCAGCTCATCCTCCTGGGGTTCCAAGTGCCAATTTTTGTAGCGGAAACTACAAACAATCTGGTTCATGTTTGCTAACAAACTTGTGATTTCATCAGTCACGCTGTATACAGATTTAGGCTATTGAAGCTTTAGCCTGTTCCCGGCTCTCGGCCAGTGGAGACGATCAAAAAAGCGAGAGGCAACCAGCAGAGTCTCAGACCCAACTCATCGCACGCTTGCTTCTTTAATCATTCCTACTGACCAAGAGCCTGGAACTGGCTAATGAAGCTTTGTCATCATCAACTGATTAACACAATATTTCTCTTGTATCTGAATATGACATCAGACTTGATGTTTTCTCTTTGTCATTACAGCTGGCCAGCGTGCTACTACTCCCATACACAAGAGTGCTTGGTTTATTGCGCTGCTGGTTCTGGTCGCCCTCCTGCTCCTGGTGCTGATCATATTTGTTCTCTACACCAGACACCGTGGTGCAAAATATCCTGGTAAGTCAATAAATATTATATCAGACTGGCAATACTGTCACTCGCAGGTGGGGAAACAAGTGACTTGTTAGGTGCGAACCCTGTATTGACTGCAGAAAAGTGATGGCATCTAAAGAAAAGAAACTTGCTGGCTACAGGCCTTTAAGTGGCTCGGATCTTGAATTAATTTTTTTTGTCTGAAATATGTAGGGGAAAAGACCTTATAATGAACACCACTATTACTACTTAAAAGGTGTCATTAAAAAGACCAATCACTAGGGTTCCATACGTTACATCCACGTCCGACATAATGAATGGTCACACACTAGGGTTTCATCCATAGACCAGAACCATCTTGTACAGCACAATAAACAGTACCACATGAAAGTACTGCTCAATAGCTTTCATATGGTCACACAAACACCTTTCATCTTCTGACTTAAAGTAAGAATTTCGTAATTTAACCATGTATTGTTTCTGTATAGTTGGTAAACGTGAGAGGAAGAGAGCGGCGCTCATAGATCACGAACCATATGATGAAGAAGAAGGTCCTTTCAACAACGGGTAAGCAGTTGTTATCAATATCTAATTTTTCCTTATGATTTTGATACGGTGAAACTCGTTTAATACCACAGAAACACAAAGTAAATTAGAACATGAATTGCACATCAGCCTTAGCTGGTTTTCATGCGGGTCTTCTATCCTGGTCGAATTGTAATTTGGTGATGTTGGTTTTTGTGGAGGGAGGAAAACTGGAGTACACGGAGAAAACCCTCAGAGCAAGGCGAGAACAAACAACAAACTCAACCCACATATGGCACCAGGCCAGAATCGAACCCGGGTTACATTAGTGGAAGTCGAGTGCTCTGACCACTGTGACACCTACTGCTCCCTTAAAGATGTCCGCATTACGTCAGATGTCTACTTGGGTCAAACACCGTGTACCTCTGAGATTTTGGGGCAAAAAGTTTGTTTTCATTAGCAACATGAGTTTAAGATTAACAAGGATAGCAGCCACATACGGGTCAACACTAGGAAGGGAGAACTAATAATTTTATTGTTCTTCATGTTTGTGCATATGTCCAGTGTGAGGGCGAGGTAAGAAGATGGAATGTATTCGTTCTTCAAGAATTTATGATTGCGCTTGCATTTATGTTAATGTCGGTAGCGAGAGCCAACGCTAAAGAGAGTAATCTTTAGCGTGTTAAGTGACGGTTGTGGCTACAAACGCCTTGCTGATGTCGGCTGTGTTGTTTCTCTAGTGCTCAAGAGAACCCCCCACCCTACCCCAGTCAGGGTTCATTGGACAAAAAGAGTGGGGAGAGCGACCGGGACAGCCTCGACGATTATGGGGAGGGGCCACAGTTCAACGAGGACGGCTCCTTTATAGAGGAATATGGCGACGAGAAGAAGACAGCCCCCGACGAAAAGGACCAGTCCGCATTTGCTACCTTCGTTTAAGGGCCATGTTTTAATGTACCACTGTAGTTTGACGGCTGTAAGAAGTTGAGTGCAGCTTGTTAGCTTAAGAGTGCTGATCAGTGTACCAAGCAAACTGCTTGCCTAAAGAGAAGAAACACCAGCCAGTTAGCTAATCGTAATTGTTGTGTTAGACAAAAGCCTGCGTTAAGGGAGAATGAGCCAAGACAGTCAACGGTTATAATCCTGAGGTAAAGCTAGAAAAAAAAAGTCTCCCACTAAAAAGTTGTTGTTAAGTAGAGTGATAAATTAGAGTTGTTCTTATCAAACTTCACCGGAAAAGCTGATCAGGAAGAGACACGGAAAAAATATGGCAGATGGCGGCGTAAACTGCGTTACACGACGGCGTTGCTTTTTTTAGTGCCACGGTATCTGCTTGCGATTTATTGCAAGGAAAATAGGGTTTTCGTCGTGAATTCTTAATTAAGATTGTATATAAGAACTAGTTGTAGCGAAGCTGTATAAGCCCAGGTTAAACTATGGTTGTTGCGTTCAACGCATTCGAACTGCACTAGAACCGCGCGTGTACCGCAATTTCACCGTTGTCTCACCACGGTTCTCTCCGCGGTCGTGTTCATCGAGAGTTGTCGGAAATTGAGCTTTGACTCGAACAAGTCAATTTATGAATCACACATACGTGTATTATTTATTTTTAATTTTACTCTTCGTACTGTTTAGTGCAAGATTTCGGTAGCTTTTGATTTAGTTAGTCCGAGTTAAGATCATAAATTGGGTCCCTGGCTGAAACCTCGGCGAATCATTCTAGTCTCGCCCTTGAAATGGCTCGCTAAAAAGAACAAGCTTTACAACTAGGTCCGTATCCATCAGTCCAAAATGATTTTGTCTCCCCATGTCATATCTGTCGAATTTCCATCAAATCGGCATGATCTGAGTTGAGTGGTAAATCTTAAGTGGATCATGATCAACAAGCTTTACTTTTTCATTTTGCTCAAGCAATGAATTAGCGTCTCTCCCCAGTACTACTCGTAATTTTTTCGCTCGTGCCAGGTCCTTTTGGAGAACGGCGTTTCACTCAACAAATTCCTAAAAGATGAAAAGTTCTGCAATCTAAAAAATTAAGAGTTAATCGTCTGTTAGGTTCGACGTAACTTAAAAACAGAAGGGAAATACCCAAGAGTTGGTCCTTTTTAGGATGAATTTGAATTCCCTCATTCTCAGGCCCGTAATAAGTGAACTTTAAACGCAAAAAAGGGCGTTTCCCGATGGAAACAAACATTTCTTACAGCAGTTTTGTTATAATTTGTTCATACTTAGGTAACGTTATACATAAGTAACGGTTTCTTCTCATAGTAATGAAAAGGTAGAATTAGTTCTGGTGAAATGTCTCCTGCTGTCGTTTCGTAAATCACAAATTTGTGAGGTATTTTGTAGTCGCTCACTGGCGAAGTTGTGTTTACATTTAATTTTCAATACGTTTTTTCATCAGTGGCCTTTAGAAGAGGTAATGTACTGGCGATTCTGTAACTTTTTGGACATTGGTATATACTATTAAAAAGAAAAAAAAATTCTTTAAAACTGCTTTTTAGACATATACAGCGAAATTAAATCGAAAACGATGGAAGCTCTTCAGATCATCTTAAACATATTTACGTTTTGGTTTATACCCAGGTCTCCCACGAACATTTGTGGTACTTGGGAACTCGGTTCTAGTTCCGTTTTCATAGCTATCAATGCGACTAGGCTTGCACGTAATAGTAACGCAAAATATACTTCACAACTAGCTGCGAGAAGCTTCCTAATAGATGCACTAATGTAGCTAAACACATAATGTATCACGTAATTTTTTTTAACACTTGTAGATATAGCGTAGCGGTCCTTGAAAGGTACTGGGTTCGTACGTCCACCCAAAGCAGCAGCAACCTGTATGCATGTTTACCCCCTCCAGGACCCCCTCCGTTCCCCTGAATTCCCCACCCCCACCGCGCACCGAATGTAATTCCCGGTCGAATTTGTCGAGACTAGCCTCACACGCAGACATTCTTTGGACTCGTCACGAGGTTGCGTGACGAGTCCAAAGAACTTCTGCGCGGGAGGCTAGTCTAGACTCAGTCTTCACCCGACCCATTTCTCCAAAGGCTGCGGTTACTCAAAGGTAGTTTTACTCTTCTACTGGTAGTGTTGGATGTACATTTTATTTTACAATGGTTAGTTTGATATTTGTAGAAATAAAGCTGCTAGCGAAGGATGTTTCGTCCACCTGACTTACATTATAAAGCCAAGCCCGTACTCTCGAACTCTCGA
>Ga0126338_10002596_pt1 | contig 12469 bp, 5 predicted proteins | sample OrbCmetagenome_2_FD_92529 | JGI IMG/M metagenome (GOLD analysis project Ga0126338, IMG submission 92529) | Coral microbial communities from Petempiche,Puerto Morelos, Mexico - Orbicella C C metagenome | ecosystem: Host-associated > Invertebrates > Cnidaria > Coral | place: Petempiche,Puerto... | reverse complement strand
TATCTTTTTATGTTCAAACATGGGTCAGATCACTATGTGCTTTTTTGTCACAATCCCTTGTCACACCTCGCCATCCATGTGTCATCATGCATGAAGTTGTAGATGAATCACTGCGTAAAATATGTCACTATCAATAGAATGTGCCGCAGCATTATTATCTTTTAGATACCGTAGTTTAAGTTAAATTAAGTTAAGCTCATTTAAGTTCAATTAAATTTCCCATCCATTTTTCGACCATTTATTCACAAATGTTATTTTTTCTATCATTTGACCAGGTATCAGGGTTGCTTGTTCAAGATTACTCTCACAACTACAGTCACTGGAATGCTGTCAAGTCACTTTCAGAATGGTTGCAGGAGGAAAAGGTACAACATTAATCAGCCTAAAATTCTGGAAGTTGGATCTTCAGTTAAAAATATTATAATTTTAATTAGTGGTTTGCATTTCAAGTGTTTATCAAATTGATCAGCTGGTAATAATCAGTTATGTCAGACTAGAAACAGTCCTGCTTTCAGGTAGCTTTGAATTCACAAACAAGTAGAAGCTGTCTTGCAAAAAGAGCAACCAACAGTCTAGTTATATCATCAAACTAACCACATCCCAGCCAAAAACCATTTGCAAAAATTTAGAATTTAGTCCAAAGTCTTGGAAGAACATGGTACAATTATCAGATCACATGTACTAAAGGCATCCATTGTCAAGTGTCAATTGATACCCTTAATTGAACCTCGATCAACATCTTGATCGACACTCGGTGGACATCTCGATCGATACTCGGTCTACACTTACTCAACACTCAATCAACATCTCAATCACACCTGATCATCACTCCATTGACAGTCAGTCGATAGTCGGTTAAGTGTTGACCAACTGATATGTATTGATCAACACACGATAGCATGTTTGCGAAAATGAGTTGACTCTTGACCGACTGTCGATCATGATGTTGTTCAGATGTCAAGCAAGTGTCAGCTGAGGTGTCGATCAAATATCGATCAAGTGTCAATCAAGGGTATCAATTGACACTCAGTCATGGATGCCTTAAGTACACATGTGGTTTGCCTGAGCCAATTAGATCACTGACAAACCTACAGTTTGCGAAAAAAAAATTGTTAGTTATTACTTTTGAATTATGTATGTGTTTTATTTCATAGATTCCTGCTTTGTATGGAATAGATACAAGAATGTTGACCAAGACCATAAGGGACAAGGTATCTGTAATCTATCACGTCATTCAGCCAGGCCAGAACTTACAAATTTCAATTTCAATTAGAGGTTTACAAGTCAGAAAACTTGCTGAGTTAACTATCTTACATGTTTTCTGTGAACTTTTTAACTTCTATTATTGTTAACTTTTGCTCTTAATAGTAGTTGTTATGAAACAGCTTCGTTGACACTGCAACTGTTATATGGGAGGAGTAAGATGTAGATTGCTCAGTGTGCTTTGCAAAAGTAATCAACTGTGAATGCAATTTAATACTGTAATTTTACTGAAGATTTTTTTCTCCTTAAGGGAACTGTACTTGGTAAAATAGAGTTCGAAGACCAGCCTGTTGAATTTGTGGATCCAAACCAGAGAAACTTGACTGCAGATGTTTCTGTTGAGGTTGGTATCTCTCTGGTTGTCTGTGAGACTGAAAGTGTAATGGTTACTAAATAATTTGTCTGGTATCACACAGCATATAGACATTAGCTAGAATTCCTCAAAGAATAATTTTTCACTGGCTGAGTGAGACGAAATAAGTGAAAAATGTTTTTCTCGCACACCCGTGGGGTCTAGGTACAGGTCATGTGACCTGTGGGGCAAGCAGTTGTTTCTGCTATGTTCACCATTGCCAGCTTTCCTGCCCACCCACCCAGAGATTTTTAAGTTTAAATACAATGCTAGTGTACCGTATAAGCCTTGAACATTTTTTGTCATTTCCAGTCCTTAGCGTAACACTATTTGTATTAGCTTTGATTTTGTACATCAGGTGGCAACGGTCAGCTTGACATGGCTATCAGTAGTGTGTGAGAAAGAAAGATAGACTAACTATAAAGTTCACAACTAGTGATTTTAATCTCTGTATTAATCTTACTGCTTTTTTTCAGAAAACACAAATATTTGGTAAAGGAAACCCATACAAAGTGATTGTTGTTGATTGTGGAGTGAAACAGAACATGATCAGGCACTTAGTGATGGTGAGATTTAACAATAATAATATTTATCATTCCATGAGCACGTGTTAGATATGAGATGATAAATAGCCAGTGAGGCGTGTACATCCAAGTTGGCTATCATCACCTCATATCCAACTTGTAAGGGCAAGTAGAATAATAATTTTATTGTTTTGTTAAAAACACCCCCAAAATTTAAGAAAAAAAGGAAGTAAAAATGCCCCAAAGCTTACTATGTTCGTAGAGCATGGTGTAATGGCTCATGATGATGGCTAAGCCAATGAAAACTCTTCAATTGCATTATCCAATGATCAGGGTTTTAATAAAATAAATTAGACTCCAGCGATTCAAATACCGTACCTATATCCTGCCTTTTCTCTTCCTCTAACCTGAAAAGTTGTAAGAGAAATAACACTGAGTTTTAGCATCTGACAATTTTTCTGTCATTCATTTAGCGTGGTGCAGAAGTTCACTTGGTACCATGGAATTATGACTACTCAGATGATATTTACGATGGTTTATTTATTTCCAACGGACCTGGAGATCCTGCATTGGCATGGGATGCCGTTCTGAATCTGCGAAAGGTTTGCAAAAACCGTACATAGTCTGTTATGACTAAATAAGTACTAAAAAGAGCCAATATAATTTATGTGTTGGGCCATTGCCTATTTCAGAGTTTAAGAACATCTCTAAGATTGTTTTGATTTTTAGTCAACTCCTTTAGGTTAGGAACAAGTCTTAAACTCAAGTGTTTACTTTCTACTTGCTCTTACAGGTGTTGAACAGCAATCGTAGCCAGCCGATATTTGGTATCTGTATGGGAAACCAGCTTACAGGTCTGGCAGCAGGTGCAAAGACTTACAAACTGCCTCTTGGAAACAGGTAGCTATAGGTTGATTTCATACAAGCAGGGGCAGATTTAGTGGCGGGTGGATTGGGCTGCTAGCCACCCCCATTTTGTAGAACCACAAAATGACAAAAATTGATAAAGATCGTGAATATTATGGCAGAAATTAAAAGGCAAGCACAGCTAGTGTTTCTGATGTAACAGTTTTAAGTAAGAATTCAATTCTCAAATTGCAACATTTTGGAGGCATGTCTCACTGATTCTGCAGCCCTAAGGTACCAGTCACCCCCCTTTGAAAAACCCTGGATCTGCCTTTGATAAGTCAAAGGTCTACAGTTTATGGTGAGAGATTGTTAGATTATCCAGCAGCATAGGTCTGCAATGTGTACAGACACCCAGTAGGTAATATTCTTTCTGAACAGCTCTTCTTGTGTAAGTAAGACTAAGTTAATTCTTTGCATATTCTTTTAGAGGACACAATCAACCAGTTATTAACCAGCTCAATGGACAAGCATTCATTACTTCCCAGAATCATGGATATGCTATTGACGACCAAACACTTCCTTCTAATTGGAGATCATTGTTTATTAATGCCAATGACAGAACTAATGAAGTATAGTACCATTTCCCTTTAAATTTGTTATTAGTAGTGTTGAAGATCTCTGTAGTTATATGTGCTTGGCTTATTCCCTCAAACTTGTTTGAATGTGTCGAATGCAGCATTGAAAGAAAGTCAGTTATGTCCAGTGGCCTTTGTCTGGTAGATTTTGCAGTTGGGCTGGTAGATTCTCGCCTACACTTGCCCGGATCATGTGTACTAAAGGCATCAGCGGTTGAGTGTCGATCAATACCCTTGTCTGGACTCGATTGACCTCTTAATTGATACTCAGTCAACACTAGACCAACACTCAGTCGGCATCTCGATCAATACTCTATCAACAGTCAGTCAATAGTTGGTGGAGTGTCGACTGAAATGTCAATCAATTGTCGATTGACACTTAACTGCATATGCCTTTTGTACACGTGATTCTCTTGCACTGTAGGCATGTGAATTTTCTTAGGAAAATTTTGGAGGCAATTTTAAGAAGTACTGTGCAACAATGACATCTTTATTTCTCGATACAAATATCATTACAGAACTTTATAATAAGGTAACTGTTGTAATCATCTGTTTTTATTGAGACTGGAGGCTACGTGAACCATAAGTAAGAGATAATTCAGGGAGAATGTCTTGCAACATGGATTGATTTTGTTCTGTAAGATCAGATGAAATACTAATTGAGTGTGGTCCAAAGATCAAAGATAAAATTCCACAACTGAATGTTTCCATAAAAGTTTTATTTTGTTGCTTAAAAGTTTTACTACTTATTTTCAGTGCCTGATTCTTTATTTACTTTACTTCCCTTACAGGGTATCATGCACACAGAAAAACCTATATTCACTGCACAGTTTCATCCAGAAGCATTTGGTGGACCAACAGACACTGAGGTAATTGTATATGGCACCCAGGGGGTGGGGCCTGGGAGATATTTGGTGACTCTCTTGGTGGGGTGTCCTTACCCCTTCTGCATACCCTATACTGGAATTGCTTTTTTTTTTTTATCAAAAACTCAGTTTACCTCTAGAGTCAGAACTTTGCTTTTAAAGGCTCTAAAATTATTTTTACTTCCATTTATGTAAGGTTCTCTTGATATCTATATCCCATCTCCAAGAAACTATCTTTTTCTGAAGTTTCAATATATATTTGGCTGACTAGTGCACGTTATAAACACTCATTAATCCATCTACCATTTTGACACAATGTTGGGGGTAACCTGTAACAAGGTCAACATCCAATTTGGCACGAGTACCACTTGAGACAAGTTTTAAGTCTCTTTATGTTCAGAATCTGAGATAATTATGTCTAGTACTGGGTACCTCCAGTTTAAAATCACTGCCAAGATGTCCACAGGTCACTAGAGAGGATGTGTTTGTATCAGTTTCATACATTAATGGCCAAACTGTCAACTGTTAATATTAAAGCCATTGATCATGTATTCACTGCTAACATTAAGCACTTTCTTGCAGTTTCTTTTTGACTCATTTATGGATCTTGTGAAAGGAGGAAAGAACTCAGTGGAGCATGCCATTAGAAGACCCTTCAAAGTTCCACCTGCCCCTAAGGTAAGGTGCCACCGATGTTACTACCACCCCCTGAGGTTAGGCATGACTGATGATTGTACCATCCCATAAGGTTAGGGCACTCTTTTAGGCATGGGGACTGTACCTGTTATTCTGCTGACTAAGTAAAGACATGCTGTCTTGTTATCACCACAGGGCTTTAAACCTTGTTGTTTCAAAGTTGTAGATATTGCCATTGTTGATGTGGACTCTCATGCTTGTTGAGTTGCTAATGAAAACTATGCTTTACTTAGTATGGCTGTGACTGCGAATTTCCAGTCCAGCTCAACCTGTCTGACCCTAAGTCAATAACTGGTAATAACAGAGAATGTGTGTTTAAAATTGTAGGCATGCCAAATATGATGAATGCACTGACATCCACAGGGCTGAATGCCTAATGTTGAAATTGGTCTAAATGAGTGTGCTTTTTCTAAAAACATCAAATGCTATCTACGGTCTAAACAGTGCCCAAAAAAACTGACTTCTTGTAACAATTATCATTTGCTCTGTTTAAACTTGTGCTCTCCGAAAACTTGTCATTTTATCCTACTTTTTCATCTTATTACACGGAAATTGTATTTTGGTTTGTTCGTTTGTAGGTTTATCATGATTATGATTTTTTATTATTTTCTCCTTTCTGGTTCCTTACCTGTACCAAAAGTTAACTAATTATGTAAATATGGGGGCCAACTAGAAAACCAAATGGTAAATACTCAACCCCCATACTCTAACTTTAATATTTATCAACCAAAAAGGTATACTGTAAACATAAAAAAGCATTAATTTTATCTGTAAATGTAAGTCGTTAGTAAAAAAAAGAATGACTATTTAATTATGCATTGTGCAGTAAATATGTCAGCTAACCTGCTGATTCTTGTAAACGTCTCAGGTGTCTAAAGTGCTGGTGTTGGGATCTGGAGGTTTGTCCATTGGTCAGGCTGGTGAATTTGATTATTCAGGATCTCAAGCTATAAAAGCTCTAAAGGTATTTGAAAGAATTATTTTTTATAAGTTCTCCACCCTGTGTAGATTTTTATCCTTAGGGGGTCCAATGGACTGAACTCCAGGTCTAGCGGTCTGGGTTCAAGCCCTGGTTAGGGTCATTGCGTTGTGTTCTTGAGCTAGACACTTTACTCTCACAGTGCCTCTTTCCACCCAGATGTATCAAGAAATTTAATGCTAGGGGGTAACCCTGCAGTGAACTAGCATCCCATCCAGGGGAGAGTAGAAACCGATACGCATTGGCCTGATGGGGCTCTGCTCAAACGACTTTTATTAGCTGCTATAACTTTTTATTCCACAACTGGAAATTTGAAAATACTGTAGTTGTTTATTTCTTATGTATGTTGCAGGAGGAAAATATTAAGACCATTTTGATGAATCCTAACATTGCTTCTGTTCAAACTAATGCAGAAGGAGAGAAACAGGTATGATATTTTTATAGCATTAATCCTTCCCTCTCCAAGTCAAACCTCAAGTGAATTATAAATGCATGTGACCATTCAAATGAAGGCTATTTGAGCAGTACATTGATGTGCTACCATTTATTATGCTGTACTAGGTGGTTGTAACTGTTTTAAAAATCTAGGGATAAAACCTTAGTGTGGGACCACTGGCATCAAAGCTATTGAGCAGAACTGGCTCTACAGTCTTGATGAATATAACTTAATATGAGGTTGTATTTTTACAAAAATGTACTGATCAATTCAGTAACTTTTATCCCACAGGCCAATGTCGTGTACTTTGTGCCCATCACCCAAGAATTTGTTGAGGATGTCATAAGGCGTGAAAGACCTGACGGAATTCTATTGTCAATGGGTGGACAGACAGCCTTAAACTGTGGTATGCCTATCAATAAAAATAGTTCTTAGCGAGTAAGTGATTCAAATGTCTCTTCTGTAGTAACATATGAGATGGTACTAGAGCCATAAAATATTGTCCTATAACAAACTAAACATATGTTCTTGTTTTTCCCCAGGAGTTGAGCTGTATGACAAAGGAGTATTACAGAGATATGGTGTTCAGGTGCCAATACCTTTTTTACTTGATCAGTCAATCCTTAGAGACTTGTAATTGTGGGGGGAGAGAGTCAAAGTACAAACAGGCAAAATCAAAACAGTTATTTAACACAAACTTCTTAATTAGTTGTACCAATGTTCTCCTGTCTACTGTTTCTCCAGTTATCTTCCTCTTGGGTCTCAATAGAAGTTGTCATTCCAGAAACAGCCGATTTTTTATTGGAAAAATTCACATCTTTCTCAGTTTAAATTTGTTTTTTTCAATTGTGTAGATGTAAGACAACTCATTGACCTAAAATTTCATGGCTCTAAATTATTGAAAAAGGAGTAAAGTTTTGTTGTTTGTTGCTGCTTGTTTGTTTGTAAACTTACAGTGATTATAGAGATGTATCATTGATAATGGTAACTTCCATGAAAATAAGAAATCTGTAGCTCTCTTGATTGATTCATGTTATGCAATAAAATGTGTCACTATTCTTGTATTCCTAGGTCCTTGGAACACCAATAGAGTCAGTCAAAGCCACAGAAGACAGACAGTTTTTTGCTGACAAGCTCAAAGAGATTGGAGAGAAGATTGCGCCAAGTGTTGCTGTGGAAACAGTAAGCTAGACGGCATATCTTGAAATTGAAGGCTAAATTTTCTAAATTTGTTGCACAGAAATCCATGCCAGTCTATCTCACCCTTGTCTCTTTTTTCTCGAGTGAATACAGAAGCAATGAGCAAGTATAGTAGTGGACCGAATTTCACTCTCTTGATTGCACTGTACAAAACTTCAGCTGCACTATTAATTTATCGTAATTATGCACACTAATTTATGCGTCAACTAAACAAGCCGTCAACATGGTGTACCCTTACTATTCAGTTCTAAATTTCCAAGATGCTATTTCGCTCTTTAATGAAAATACTCCTTGGGTCTTTGAAATGAAAAGAAAAGCTTAAAGAATACTTGACGAGCTTCAAAGTAATCACTTTGTCTCTCTGTTGTAGGTAGAATCAGCAGTGAAGGCTGCCAATACCATTGGCTTCCCTGTGATGGTTCGTGCTGCATATGCACTCGGAGGGTTAGGATCAGGCTTGTGTGAAAACGAAAAGAAATTGAGAGAAGTTGCAACACAGGTTATTTACATTTGTTGCTGTTGTTGATGATGTTGGCACTGCTGTTGTTGAAAATCTTGAAGTATAGTTTTAAAAACAATTTTTTTCTCTTTGAATTTTGTTTTCTAATGCACACTTTTTTTGCAGAGTTTACAAAACAACATGGCATGCTTTCAACATATAGCTGAACAATGCATACTCTAACGTTTCCATATACAGGGAGATCGCATTGACAGAATGGGCTTCCAGGAAATATAACTCATAGGCTTGGTTCCATAACCGTTCCAAAGCAGCAAGTTTTCAAAGTATTACAAGCATGAAGTTTTGTTCGATCTCGGCCACTGCGCCAGTGTCTTAATTATATGTTGCAACTATATCGTTGATCAGAGGACAGGCACATAAAACTGACGGGTTTTTTTTCTTCTGTCTCCAGGCACTGACTTTATCAAATCAGATTCTCATAGAGCAGTCGCTACTGGGCTGGAAAGAGATTGAGTATGAAGTGGTCAGGGATGCAGCCGATAACTGTGTTACTGTCTGTAATATGGAGAACTTTGATCCTCTAGGAGTTCATACAGGTATTACTGACCATGCTATTCAGAGAGTTTTCAATAACTGTTTAGTGTACCAGATCTTTCTCCAATCCAACTGATACTCTTTTGCTTCAAAGCGTTAGCTACTAGGCGCCCCCAAAACTGAGGGTGCATACCATGCAGCCAAAAAGTCCCGGAAATTTCTGTTGAAAGTCAAACGGAACAGTAATTTTCTGGAAAATCCGTTCGGAAATTATAGACTACCTCCAGACGTATCCTCTTTTTCCGTTCGGAACGGAACGGCGGAAATTTACTCACCATTTGATAATTTTCAGTTTCCAGTCTTTCATCAGCCTTAAACAATTACGGGAAATCGAATTGTAAATTGCAAGCTCTTTCTCAGAAAGAGCTTGCAATTTACAATTCGATTGGCTGGTGTGCTGATTTTGGAAAAAAAAAAAAAACGTTACAGTTACTCAACAGTTATTGTAACCGGTTTATTCCAACAAATGGTTAACACCCCTGGTTCTGGCCAATTAGGGCCCTTTGATAGTTGCAACTCTCATAGCTATACTGTAATAATTTGCATAAGGAAATCTCAGGCCGGCGCCAAGTTGTAGTGTTAACAAATTTTTCTTCTCGCACTTCGTGTTAGGTGACTCCGTTGTCGTGGCACCAAGTCAGACTCTTTCCAATGAGGAATATCACATGCTTCGAGAAACAGCCCTCAAGGTTTGATTCAGTTTTTGCTTAACTCTACTGTGTAATATCGTTCTAAAGATCTCACCTAATACAAAATGATTGACAAAAGTAATTTCATTGAAATTATAAATGAAATGTGAAATCAGCTTTGCTTATTCTCTGCTAAATCTTCACAAATTGTTTGCTGCTTTGTTCATCAGGTTGTCCGCCATCTTGGTATAGTTGGTGAATGTAACATACAGTACGCTCTTCACCCCAAGTCACTGGAATACTGTATCATTGAAGTTAATGCCCGCTTGTCCAGAAGCTCTGCCCTTGCGTCCAAAGCGACGGGGTAAATATCCAACGATATTTGACGACAGAAACGTCAATTATCTGTCATTGATTTGTAACTTAATTTTCAGGAAGCTAAAAGGTATACTTAGCCAATAGGGAACCAGCAAGACAATAATGGTTTGATTTTGTAGAACAGTACTCAGCAAATGACAAAAACCCATTAGGAAGCTGAGATGAACAACGATGGCGAGGACGAAAATGGATTGTAATATGGACAAAATTGAAAACGGAGACAGAAATCATAGCCAGATAACATAGAACCCAACAGTAACGGTTTGATTTTGTAGAACAGTACTGAACAAATGAAAAGGACACATTAGGAAGTGAGGATGAATAACAATGGCAAGGATGGAAGTGGATTGTAATAAGGACAAACTGCGTCCTTTCTTGCAAGCAACGACTACGAACTCAGGACTATAAATGTATGATACATGTGCAGATCTGCGTGTATAATACATGTATTGCGGAATAAATGAGCTTAGTCACGGTAGTTTGGTTACGTACAAAATTACCTTCAAATTGGAGGAAAACTGAAAATAGTTGTTTACTAAGATAGGATGATAAAAGATGGAGAAGATTAACACGGATTACAAACGACAAACTTGAAAAGTTTAGGCTAAACTTTTCTTTGTGCGCAAACCGTGACGTAGCTTCTTTAAGCCCGCTTGTTGTTTAGTGTTATTATCACTGCTTACGTTCTCTATTGCATTTCTATCGCAGATATCCGCTGGCTTTTATTGCGGCGAAACTCGCCCTTGGAATACAGCTTCCTGACATCAAGAACTCAACCACACAGCAAACAACAGCCTGCTTTGAACCTAGTTTGGATTATATTGTCACCAAGGTTAAATTCATGTTTATTGTTAATTCATGGTTCGCGCAGCCCTTGAAAAGTCCTTGAGAAATTGCAGATGCTTTTAAAAAGTTCTCTTAAATGACATTTCTCTCCTCAAGATATTCTTGAACGTCTACCAGTAGTCCTTGAATTGTGTTGAGAAATCTTTTAACGCTTGAGACAACATAGTCTCTCTACAGACCGTCTATCAGTTTCGTCTTGCGTTCGTCGAAATTACAGCAAAATATTAACCGCGGGGAATGTGAACGAGTTTAGTGTGCTCGAAGGAAAAGAACTCGCAGAAGAAAAAGAAAGCATCTGTGCACAGTCAAGAGACTACAGGAAAATTGGCAACATTTTTGTGTCACCGGAAAATGGTAGTGGATAGACAGCAGTAGAAACTTAAAGCAGATTCTATGTAGTAGATAGACTTCGTGAAGCGACTACTTTCGTTTTCGGGTTTGACAATTAAGTTGTACAATTTTTTCCTGCTCTTTAGATTCCAAGATGGGACCTTGACAGATTTCACATGACTTCCAAACAGATTGGAAGCTCAATGAAGAGTGTCGGAGAGGTGAGAATTTATCATATTATTAGCCTGATTATAACAGAACGCCGAGATTATATGTGAAGCCTACAAAATGTGAGTCTGAGTCTAGAAATTTGGGTCTTAGTGTAGAGGAAAATATGTTGCAGAACAAGGAAAGTGGGGAAATAATTGCCTATTGCATTACCTATTTCTGTTTTAAGAGCTTGTCGCAATTTCTTCACAGACTGACTTGTGGGCATTTTGTTCGCTAGGTGATGGCAATTGGTCGAACGTTTGAGGAGAGTTTCCAGAAGGCCTTACGTATGGTTCATCCCTCAGTTGACGGTTTTGTATCAAAGGTAGGTCTTCGCCGAAGCAAACCAGGACGGTTTGTTAACGTTTCTTATCCATCGTATGTAAAACAACAACGTGAAATGACAAAATTCTCTGTTTTGGGGGAACATGAACCGCGACGATGAATTTTCGATTTTTATGTTTTGAATCATGTGAACGCTGCCTTTTCATATTTAACTTCGTTCGTGCCTAAAAGACATATCCAATGGATGAAAACAGTTGTTCACAGTTCCCTTGCAGAACTTGCTTTCTTTCTTTCTTTGCTCTTTTGCAGCTTCCCAGCATGCATCAAGAATTATCAGACGGCAGACTTGACGACGAGCTGGTTGTTCCGTCAAACACTAGAGTGTACTCCATCGCCAAGGTGAGAGAGAAACTCCATAAAGTAGAGTTCCTGTTTTATTTTTTGGGGGTGTGTTTTGTTTGTTTGCTTTTTTTCAGTCAGAAGCTTGTTTTGTTCAGTTCAGAATCGTGTTTGACACCAACTTGGGTTTTCTTTCTTCGTCAACAGGCGTTACACGAGAATTACTCCGTGGACCAAATCCACGAATTGACCAGCATCGATCGGTGGTTCTTACACAAACTGCATCGTATTGTGGAAATAGAACGAGACATGAAGAACCAGGAACTGTAAGCGTTTTGTTAATCAAAACATTTCAATCCTTACACAAACTGCATCTTATTGTGGAAATAGAACGAGATATGAAGAACCAGGGACTGTAAGCGTTTTGTTAATCGTAACATTATTTTTAATCCTTGGGTATTAGATAACAGTCATCGAATTGGCAATGTAACTAACGACGTCCTTATTATCGTAACTACTGTCGATAGTTTACATAAATTTAACGAACATATTTGATTTGAGAGTCGGAGGGAATTTAGTTAGCGACATTAGTTAGCTC
>Ga0126338_10002595_pt1 | contig 12470 bp, 8 predicted proteins | sample OrbCmetagenome_2_FD_92529 | JGI IMG/M metagenome (GOLD analysis project Ga0126338, IMG submission 92529) | Coral microbial communities from Petempiche,Puerto Morelos, Mexico - Orbicella C C metagenome | ecosystem: Host-associated > Invertebrates > Cnidaria > Coral | place: Petempiche,Puerto... | reverse complement strand
TCTTCAATTTACGGTAGAAAAGTCTGATTTCAAGTGATTTTAATTGCAACGGCTGACAAAAACAATTTTGGAGAACTTAACTGGTGAAATAAATGCAACTAACTTAAAGTAGGTCGAAAAAAAACTTTGTCTACTATCTGAGTTACTCGCTCGTTGCCAAGATTTTTTAACAAATCGTTAGTAGACGGCGCGCAAGCCGATTCAATGACAAAGTTGCGTAAACAAACCCATTTGTAATCTGTAACACCAATTTAACTGCAGGAAAAAAAAATAAAGATGTTGTTTGCCGGCTTAGGGTCGGTCCGTATAGTGAAAAACTGTGACATCGGGCTGCCCTCAGTCACAGTTTTTCACTATACGGACCTCCCAGCCGGCAAATAACATATATATATTATCGCGAAAGTCAATGAATCAGCCCTAAGTAAACAGAAGCTTTTCGTGGACGAATACGATTTTTAATTTTCAGTCGAAAACACCGTGGTCTCGAATGTTTTCTGAGTATAGTTTATCACAATTGTGGCCAAAACATGCAATGTTAAGTCCAAGATTTTCACGGAGTTAAGAGGCTCTGTGTTTAAATGGTATTGGACCCGCTATCCAGCTACACATACTCGACAGCCACACATTAAAGCTGGATGTTAAATTATCAGATCACTCGGTTATTAGCTCATTTATGTATCTGAAGAGTTTTTAGTTTTAACGAATTTTTGCTTCCTCCTGAACACAAATTGTAGCTTTCTGACAGATTTCTCAAGACTAGTGCCCCGCGCCCGTCAGACAACGTTGTGGTAAAGGAGTGATAACTTTTCCCAATCAGTGCTTTTCTACCCTAAACCCCAACAATGTTGCAAACTAGAAGTGATTAGAGTGATTACTTTTTCCGAATACACAGCATTGAAACAGGGGAGAGAAGGAACACAATCATTGAGGTTTTAGTCACGGAAAAAGCCAGGCAAGTGTCTCAAGACTATTTCTCGATTTGTGGCTTCTTCGATTTCGATTTCGATCGTATAATAGATTTTAGTCACTGACAACTTACCTTACAACTGTGGGGAATAACTCGGCTGAATAAATGAGCACTCCGTCGTAAGAAATCATGATCCAAAATTTAGCCCAGATCATTGACAGTATGATTTTACCAGCGAGAAATCCTGAGAAAGAAAATGAACACTTTTTTGAACACGTGACAGTAACTAGCAACACCATCATGATCTGAGCCGGGTGGGTAGTGCCAGGGCACTTTGTTGCTGTTCTTTGATGTTTAACAATTATTTAACGTTCAGTTTCTTCAAGAACTACTCTAGAAATATGGCTTGCACCGTAAGCGTGCAAGATCAACCGAATCCTGCGCTGTGATTGGCTACCCTAGCGGACAAGAGGGCGCTTTTCTGCCCGCTTTGGACTAGCTTAAAGCCTCTGTCTCCCGCAAGAAAATGATGTCCCTTTTCCATACAATAAATCCTTTAATGACCAAGCTTGCTCGAACAAGCTTGACCAACAGCCCAGATATCTCGACTACATCTTTCAATTTTTGGCTCGGGCTGCACATTCTTCACAAATCTTCTGCTGTAAAATATTAAATTTAAGTTATAAAATGTAGCTAATGATAGCGTAACACTATGGCATAAAATTTATCTTGTTAACTCTTGCGCTTGTCTCATACCTTTGTGGGATTCGTCGTCAGTCGTCAAAAGAACTGAGCCCGCGGCACCAACAGCGGCAAATAGCATAGGGACAATAACTCCTTTCTTTCGTCCAAATCTGCAAAAGTAATTCCGCCGGCATTTTATTATCATGAGTTGTATTGTGTATATGAAAATTAAATCCTTGAATCTAGACACCGTACCTCTTAACTAAGAGGGCCTGTTCTAGCACGTTAAAAAGTGAACATGCAATTCTTAGTAGTTTTGTCCTTTTGCATAGTCTATAATTATACAGTTGAGCTTCGTTATCTCAAGCAGGTTTACCCTGAGAATCCAAAGGGTTCAAATGCAGTTTACCTTCAACTCACACGACAAGCAGTTCTGATTTTTCGTTTCGGGTTTTGCTGTCACTTTTTTGTTTCGTCGTTGATTGATTATTTGGGATGAAGTTCATTGCCTTTGACTTACTATTGATCGTCAGTAGGCTGGTAGTTTAGAAACGTTAAACTGTCTGGTCCCTACACGATTATAACTGCTTATTTTACGCTTCGTAACCACGTTTCGTTGACGAAGAAGGCGCATTTCCAGAATGTCTAACCTATAACTTCTTCACATAATAATCGTACTGCGTTTAATTGCAATTTGATCAATTATTGACCAGGCACGGACAGTTTTCGCAGTGAAAATATTTCACGTAGGGGGCACTTTAAGTTAAAAAACCATCAAGACTATAATCAATTGAACGTTTGCTTAGTCGCGTCGTCTATGCAGTTTTGAGTGTCGCATCAACGCTAGCTATTTCCCTACCTGTTGTAGATCCAGATGCCTCCTGGGATAGCTGGAAGTTCAATGATACTAGCAAGGAAGAAGTTGAGGTACATGTTTCCACCAATAGAAGGAGCGCTTAGAAACACACCATAGTACACCAGAGCATTGACAAACCTATAATAAAAACATCAACATGACATGCAGAATATAAGACATTAAACCTAGGCCTGGGAACCTTATTTGATAAACTGCGCGTTAAAAAACTGTGTGCGGTAAAGCTGAACGAAAAAGTCCGGGTCAAAGATCTAATATGCTTTACTCACTCACCAACAAAAACAAGAAATCAGCGTCGTCTTCGTCAAAGATTTTGTTTTAAACAAATCCCTAAAATCTCCGAGTCTTTGTTTAGCGTCATTTCCGGTGTCTATCTCTAGCCCTTCCTCTGGCAGTTCTTTACCATTAATGCGGGCGATCTTTCGGTAGAGTTTCTCTGCCTCAACCATCTTTCCTTTTACTAGCAACCACCGAAGAGACTCTGGCGTAAAACTGCAAGAAAGTAACATTACGTGCAGGTGAAACCAGTTACCAATTACTGATTGTTTTCTGTATCAGTCGTACTTAGAAATCGGATACGGTCTAACGGCATGGGTTTGCTAACAATGGTCTCGTAACTGTTAGCGGTAGATATGATAAGAAGTTTTGTTGTAATTCTACAGACCGGAACAGATACTCACAACCAGCCAAAAACGATTCCTATCGCAGGCGCCCCAGTCACAACGCACAGCGTTCTCCAGTCTCTGATAAGATATGCGACTCCCGCCAAAGCGATTAGAGACAGCGTCCAGCAATACCACAAGGAAGTTCCCATCAGGCTACGGTGCCGAGTACCCACAAGCTCGGTGAGTAGCACAAAAAAAGACATTGAACCACCAGCTTGGGAAAAAAAGGAAAAAAAAAAAAATGAATACAGAAAAAAAAATTACCCTAGAGTTCGGCTGAGGATTTCAGTAGAGATTTATTGGAAACTCTTTGTAAATGTCAATATTACCCTGCCAACAACGTTTCAATTGAACGAGTAGTATCCCAGTCATTCGCAGGTTTTACTGGTGAAATGCGATATCCACCGGTAGATAAAAACCATGTGAACTAAAACTATCAGTTAGACCGCTTAACTCCGTAACTGTTTTTATTGTATACAGACAGGAGCCGATTATGGCTCCTGGTACAGAGCGTGAATTTTAGGCAATTAACCTTGCAAATAGAATTCTGTATGTGCTATATTTTCACATGTGAAGAAAGCGATACGTCCAATCAGCTTCGCGTACAGCATTCTTCACATGTGAAAAATATAACCAATCACCGTCCAGAGTAGAATCACTTAGCCAATCAGAGTTAAGCACTAAAATAGCTTCCGAGAAGCGCGGTCTTGAAATCAACGCCCGTTTGAAGTTTGTATCTCGAAAACATGGCCTCGGCTTCCCGTTTTAGTTCACTTTCGGAAAAAAACAGCAGCGGAATATATCCGACATCTTGAGCTCTGGCACTTCAGTTTCAAAATCAATGGCCATTCAAGAAACCGAGAAAGTAAAATTAACATCAGAGAGCCAACAAGATTCAACATTTCTATATTAAGTCAACAGAGTCCGAATTTGTCTTTGCACAGCGCGAAGCGCCGCCATTAGATGATTGAATCTGACAGTGATTAGGGACAAGCGAAAAGATTTCTCACTTTGTATTTACGAATTCTCCCGTTTTGTAATTAAGCTTGTGTAGGCTATTTGTCCGCCTGTTGCTGGACTGGAAAGCAGATTTGTTTTTTATTACGCTCGGTCATTTAGATCAGTCTTGAATTTTTTGCTGTTCTGCATATAAGCTTATTTTATCGGGAAAACTAAAACTGATTTAAAGGATATGTTTAATTCTCGATATAATAAACAAATTACAGCATAGAAAGTGCTTTGTAAAAATTTTTTTATTCACTCGTTACAAAACTTTGGAAAACTCACACGTTCGCTGCGCTCACTCGTTTGTTTTGCAACTCGTGAATAAAAATCCGTTCGTCGCGCTTTCTACGAAGTAATCTACATGTACTTACCTTTTATCAGTGCAAAGTGAAAATGCTCATTAGGGAATATGGGTTATTGACCAAGCGTGAGGCCGAAAAAAGAACGAGGCCAATATCCAGCCATCTTGACCGAACAAGCTTGGTCAATAAAGGGCCTATTATATGGAAATGAACATTCTTTTCTTGCGGAACACAACGGGTAATTCCGAGCGAGGAAGATAGCGACATCTAGCCCACATGGTTAGCTAGTTACAGCGTAGGATTCAGATCACCTTTCCCGTTCACGGAGGCAGTCATTTTTTGCAATTACCATTTACTAATTTTGTGCCAATAAAGTGAAAAAAAGATATGAAGTACGTATATACGGCACATCTTAATTGTTATTTTGGCCGTCAGATAAGAAAGCTTTGTTTCAGTTTGATTTTCCTACCTAAACAGAATCCAACGATGAATCTGAAGAACGCAAACAGTCCGTAAACATTAGGAAATGCCGACAAAAGGCTAAAAAGGGCAGCAAGAAATCCAAATAGGTACACCATTTTCTTTCTTCCGAATTTATCGCCCAATGATCCCACCAAAAGAGGGCTCAGAACCCCACCAAAGAAGATTAGAGAGGTAGAAATCGTCCCATAGATGGCTTTGTCACAAACCAGGTCAAACTACGAGAGCAAAATAATAACAAAATTAATCAAGTAGTAAATAAATATTCTGCAACTGAAGAAACAAACAAAGAAACAAACCGACTTTTGAAATCCCAAGCCTTTTATATACCAGAAGCTTGAAAAAGATACCCCTCTCGGGCGGATGTCTCCCCGTATAGCCGTTGTAGGACCTTATAGGTAGTACCCCCCCTGGGTATCGATCGAACAAACAAGGTAATTTCGGTCTCCTAATTTCTATTAAAGGATATTTTTTTGGTGCTTGAGTTCATGTTCTGCGCGAATCCGCTGCGGTTGCGAGCAAGGAAAGAGCCTCAGCCTAAATACTTGCCTGTGTCACAACAGAAGTGAAATCATCCACGAATTCCCACGAGTTTCGTGGAATGTGACACCGGAACTTGTAATGTCTGTGTTCAGGTTCGAAGGTTCCATTCAGCGGACACAAACTGCTGTTACTTTTGCAGCGCCATGCTGGCTCAGCGGCAATGAACGTCATAACCATCATGGGCCAGCCGAACCAAAACCACTCGATAATATTGAAGAGAATCAGAATAAACAGCTGATATCGACCAAAGCTGCCAATTACCTCGAAGACTTCGTCTGCAGACAGCGCCATTTCTAAAATAACATCAACAAACAAAGGATAACCTGCATTCAATGTCCCTTTCCCTTAAACTTATTTCCCTTCCGATAGGGAATATGACATTTGCAGTCTTAGTAGGCGTCTGTCGAATTATGGATGGACGCGAGGCTTGGAGAGCACCAGAGAAGTGTCAACTATACAATGTAGCTTCTAACTCAATTGACGCACAGCTAAGTGTAAGCTATTCTTTTTAAAATAACAATAAAACAAGGATAGAGTAATTGCGCCATTATCATTTCAAAGATAGGGATTTATACCTCTGACAGGCAAAGGTTAACCTGCTCTTACGCCATCGTGTGTTGATTAAGAATATAACACAAACATGCAGCGGTGATAAACATTGTATTCCAACGCGTTTTTAAACAGAACTTGACGTTTCGTATGCTAGCCAACATATATTTTCAAAGGTGACCGTTACAAATTGTGGCAACTATATGTCGTAAATATTGGAGGTCCGGAACCTAGACTGAGAAAAATGATCCAGACCACCAATATTTACGATATATAGTTTTTAAAAGTTTGTAACGGTCACTTTTGAAAATGTATGTTCATAGCATACGAAACGTCAAGTCAGTCTGTATTAAAATGGGTTGGAATACAATGTTTATCGCCGCTGTTTGCGCTATATTCTTTAAAGTGCCTATGAAGTGAATTTTTTTATTTTGCTTTTATCTGTCGCTTGTTATGTCTACTTTTCGACACTGCCTAAAGCGAATAATGTTACAAAGAGAAAAATCCGACTTTTTGCCGCCCAAAGTGAGCTCAGTATAGCAAAACAGTGGGTCCGGAGACTGGCAACGAGTTTACAAGCGATGACGTAGGAAATTGCTCCAGCGATTTGTTTACCCCACTTTGCCTCTGTAGCTATGTGAATTGCCAAAGGAGATTTTTTTGCAAGTAAAATCTCAGATAGTGAATGATATATGTCCTCCAGTGAAAGTTCCCACGTACAAGAGTCGGAAAGTAGCGATGAAGTCGTCTGAACAATTTCCTATGTCACGGCATTGTAATTTCATTCGTTTTGGCCGCGCGCAAAATGGACCCACTTTCGGTTGTCAAATTCGAACTTTGAACAGCAAAAAGTCAAAATTTTCTCTCTTTAACATCATTCACTTTTGGCAATTTCGAAAAGCAGACATAACAAGCGACAGAAAAACGAAAAAAAAAATTTCACTTCACAGGAACCTTAAGATAATGCTAAAAATGACCAGGTTTTGGGTAACAGATTTTATTATGTCACTTCATTTCACTACGCACCACTCCATGCAATTGATTTGGATTTTAATTGGGTTCGGTATTCTGCTATTGTGCATTACACTTGGGGAGGGGAGGAATAATGGCAAAAATTGCAAAAACGTAAAAAAATTAAGCATTACCATTCCAGTGCAAGAAAAGTTATGAGCCAGCAGCATCACCTGACATAAATTATCGCTATTCGTCGGCGAGAATCCGACGAATTATGACAGACCGACAAGTCTTTTTATTTCAACTTTTTTATTTATTTTTATTTTTTTGAAGATTTGCTGACCACAGTCAGACTATAGATCGTGCTTAGAGTAATACGTGACACCTCTTGCTAAGCTAGCCATGTAATGCGTTACCAGCGTGACATGAGTGAGAAAGCGAGAAAGCGTGATCTGATTGATATCCTTCACGGAGGGCTGGATTATATTTACACGTGAATGAGACCACTTGAAAATAATTCAATCTCACGCGATTCTTTTGCACAAAAAAAGACTGAGTGTTGGTGGGCCTCATTGCCCGAAAATAAGCAAATTACTCGCATCTTCTAGCTTTGATATCTCTAATTAACGAGAATGAAAGGTACTCGATAGGTCATTCCATACGTCGTTCGTGTTCGCCCCGGCCGATTGCTGATTCGATTCCCGCATATGCGCAGAAAAAATATATTAAGAAACCCCCTGAAATGTTAGTTGTAGCCAGGTCTTAAAACAATCCCATCTTTATGGCACGTATGGAGTTCTCAGTAGATACATCAGTTTATTTTCCCACCCTTCAAATTTATCAGTAATGAAACAACGGGAAATATATAAATATAGAAGCAGGTATCCTTATATATTCAGGGCTACAGACGAAGAAAAACTAAAACCTATAGTAATTATAATTTGCTACCACAAGCTTCGAGCACAAGACTTTCAGTTGCTTTCGATATTTCATATAAATAACGAGTCAAATTAAAATTATAGCTCACAAACAGGAGGCTTTCAAACGCGAGTTTATTCCTTCTAGGCTTTCTGCTCTGATGGTTGGGTGAGCCTCTGTAACAATTTGTTACCTGGGATAAAAACTACAAAAATTGCTTTCCTTCTGCAGATCATATGATCGATAGCCGTCTTCGTATAAGTAAGCAGAATTAGATTTCGGTCACGAGAAGGACTTTCACCTCTGAAACTCCAAACCGGCCTCACGGGTGACCACAGTGTATATTGAAAATATCAATCACGCAACAATCACTGCACATAAGAAAACAACCGACCATAACTTATAAATCAGTAGAGATATAAAACGTTTAAGACTCACCTGATTCCTAAGTAAACCAGCTTTGAAATAAATGTGAGCGAAACGTCTTCGAAGGAGGTCAAAATTATGTTTTGGAAGCCATATTGGATTTGTAACCGCGCAAAAACGATAGCGAGGCTTGCGTTCACTGCGAGCCGTAATATGTCTGCAGTCCAATACAGTATCGAGTGTTTACAATTAACAATAGTTCAAATACACAGGCAGGGTAATGCATGGGCTCCTGACACAGGGTATTTCCTCTACTCCTTCTTCGAAGGAGAAAAACGATGAGTTTCGTTTGTAGACTGCGAGCAGTCTCTCTTTCGCTCGAAAATCCATGGGGATGAACGCAAAACAAGTGAGCATGCGGGCGTGACTGCGAGCGTGACATTGCAGCTCGCGGCATATCACGCTCCCACGCTCACGACCCAACGCTCGCTTTTGCTGCGTTCTTCTTTGTGTTCTTCCCTACGGATTTTCGAGCAAAAGAGAGACTGCTCGCAGTCTATTCGCTTTGCTACAGTGTTGTTCTGTTGACGCATTATAATTACGGGTCAAAATGACGTGACACCCTAGTCAGCCTCCGCCAATTTCCAGCAATTTCAATGCCACCGAAATCATTGATCGATATTGCACGGTGAAGCGAAATATCATTGCTTTGCTGTAAGTTCTGGTCCTGAAAGTACGTTTAATTATCAGTTTCTAAGTGATTTCCTTCGTTTCGACATGCTCGGAATAAAATAAAAGAGCCAAACTCCCGCATGTAAACAAAAACAAAGGTGTGGCTGAATAGGGTCCTTAAAAGGAACAAAAAAAAAGAAAAAGAAGGAAAGAAAGAAAGAAAAAAAAACAAAACAAAAGAAAACAAAACAAAAGAAAGACATACCGTAGTCGATAAATAAAACAAACTCTATGTAACACTCTCTTCTATGATTTAAACACAGACAGCGATGCCGCAGCAAACTTTTGTAATAGAATATTCAGGCTGGGCCGTAGGCTATGGACCATGAACAACGACTACACCGATGTATGATAGGATGAAGTTACCATGCATCGAGCCAGGGAATCTTTTAATTCCCCACCCCCCCCAAAATTAAAAAACAAAACAAACAAACCAAAACACACCAAAAAACAAACAAAAAAAATTTTACCCCCCCCCCCCCCCCAAAAAAAAAAAAACATAAAAGAGGACGCAAAACTGCTTAAAAAAGAAAGCAGAACCGAGATAATGGATTTAAAGACTTCATGTGACGTTACAAGATACGTGTTTTTTCGTCATCACGACAGCGAAACTGGACCAGAGATACCATAAACAATAGTAAGGGTAATTCGGAGTTATCTCATTTTCCTTAAACGATAGATTCTCCCAGTTCTGAGTATTCATACCTCAAAAGGCTTAAGACGGATTCCGCTCAAAGTTCGAGCAATAAGTGCAAAAATTATTTACTAAAAATCTACTCATAGCGCGGTGACTTTTGGAATACTGGCTAAAACAACTCACTTAAGTTCATTTCTTTAAGTGTCCCCGCGATTAAATTCTCCAACACTGCGGGGAAAGTTAATGCCAAACCTGGTTACTGTGTTTTTAACTAAGGCGGAACGCCTGTTTTAAGTGAAATATGGATAACTTTAAATTCAATTTTCCCTCGTGGGGTCAGTTTCATAGCTTAACTCTCGATAAGTTCTTCCCAACTGTATTCAAAATAATGCCATGCCATGAGGTATTTCGGTAACTTAATTTTTGCCATTATTGCTCAAATGTTTTGCGGAAATCATCTTAATATGTCATTTTTCACTCTCTCGGATGTAGCTTTAAGGTCTTAAATGCGCAGAAATGATCAATTCTTAATGGCACACAACTCTTAATTATTTAACACTCATTTGCATGCCAATTTCTTTGTATTTGATATATTCTGTTATGTAGATTCTGCTCTCTATAACATCGCACTGTTAACGATGGCTGATGATGTGGACAACAATTCAAGCGCGGAGCTCACGAATACTTCTTTGTTGCTTGCTTCCTTTAGCCTGACGGAAGGAGTGGCTTGGTGTAGTGCCTTTGCTGTAGTTTCTTTCTTCATTGTCGCAGGAAACGTCCTTGCAGTCATAGTTTTTGCTTTGAACAAAAATCTTCGTAAGAAGAGCTTCCTCCTGGTTATAAATATGGCATGTGCGGATTTAATGCTGGGAGCCCTGTCCTTGCCTCTCTTTATTTATCAACTTGGAGGTGATTTTGAGCTGTGGCCAAAACAGTGGAATTTCTCTTTGAACTTGTTTTATAGGGTTATCGATACAGTTTGTGCTCAGTCATCAATAATTACGGCCGCATTCATTGCCATAGAGAGGTTTTACGCTACGGCATGGCCACTTAAACATCGATCCAGAGCCCGTCGACGTGCGTATTACATCTTAATTTTTCTGACCTGGCTGTTATCTATAGCTCTATCAGCTGCAATTATTGGTTCTTTGTACAAGTCAGTTAACGTAGCGGTTGTGATATGGGTGTCGTATGCGTCCATCTTAACCCTAACTATAAGTGGCTGTTACATCGGCATTTGGACAAACTTTACGCAAGGGAGAAAAGGTATACGAGGTGATAGCAGTGGAAAATCTCAAAACAAGCGATCAACAAAGACATTGTTGCTGATAACTGCCATAGCGTTGCTGTCGTGGCTGCCCTTGATAATAACTAACACGGTCTCAGTTTATATTCCGGTGGATAAACACATTGTGCTCACTGTTAATCTTCTTAACTTCTGCAACTCATTTGCCAATCCTGTTCTTTACTCGCTAAGGATTCCCGAGTTTAGAAAAGCTCTGTGCTTAAGAGAAAGATCTATAGGAAAGGGTAAAGTAGCTCGGCTTGCTGTTACCACCACGGCCATCCACCTGCACGTGGCTTTCAAACAAGTGGTTGATGTCAGCGGGCTTCTTAACCACAAGGAAAACAATGAGGAAGAAACGGAGACTGAATTCAGAAGCTGAATGAAACTATGTATTTAAACGAAATTAAGGGGTTTTTTTGGCCAAATCATTGCCAGAATGTAAGCTCAGTGTTACTGTAAACTTCTCTTAAATCGATGGTAGTATATATAAAAAACTATCATCCAATCATTGGGTTTCAAATTAGAATTAATAGCAGTATAATGTTTTAAAAATGTCAATGATTGGGAAAAATTGGGCATATTTCAAGGTATTCATGCAGGACGGTACAGCAAAACTCCAGAAACTGAGTCTATAGTCAATCGAGAGATTCTTATTCTCTTTTTAATTTACTGAAATGTTAGAGATTGAAATTCACATTATTGTGTAATAACTGTACTGAAACGAACGAAAAACTTGTTCGATCGTGGAAGTAGTTAACTACAAACCTTGGCATTTTAGAAGGCCTCATTCACAGTGATTTTGTTGACCTTGGCTGTTGACATTTTGTAGCCGGATTTCAAAACTGTGTGGTTTTCAAAATCCCTCAGTGTCCACGATATTCTCCGCAGGAAATCCCACAACTTCGACTGCTCAGTGACCACATGCACATGCAGTCTCAAAACAAGAAGTATTGTTTCGGTTTACTTCGAGAATGCAGGAGCACAAAATTTCTTTAATGCAATTCAAATAGCAGTCGCACACCTAATATTGCGTTATGTCATTAGCTTGCTTAGTCAGGGCAGATCTGATTACGCTAGGGGACATGCTGCGAGAACGTGATGAGGGGACAAACCCCTTCGTGTTATGTATAGGATGCATGTTGCAGGGACAGTAAGCAAGCTGATGCACGGAAAGCGGATATTCACTCACTTCAATGTTGTAGCGGGAACAGCTTGCGACTGAGCAGTTTTCACGATGCGACATTGACAATTGAGGACATTTTGTTCTTATTTCATGACGCACGAGTCCAAAACAGCCGAATTTCATACAACATGTTGCAGAGCAAGGACACTTGAAAATTTTGTTCCTGCAACAGACCTCTTCTCGCAAAAAAGGGTAAATCACACCAGGAAAACAATCACCGCAATATTTCTTTTAATTTTTTATTTATTTATTTATTTTTAATTGGTCTAGATAGCAGCAGACATGTAAATATTTTAAGGAAAACGACCAATTTTTTAAGTTTGCAAGACATGTTTCGACAGAGCTTCTGTCATCTTCAGTTGAATGAATGATTACAAAGCAAG
>Ga0126338_10002594_pt1 | contig 12471 bp, 9 predicted proteins | sample OrbCmetagenome_2_FD_92529 | JGI IMG/M metagenome (GOLD analysis project Ga0126338, IMG submission 92529) | Coral microbial communities from Petempiche,Puerto Morelos, Mexico - Orbicella C C metagenome | ecosystem: Host-associated > Invertebrates > Cnidaria > Coral | place: Petempiche,Puerto... | reverse complement strand
CTGTTAAGGCTATTTAAATACGTCTCTTATAATAAATCAATCACTAAAACACGAAAACATTACAGTACTTGTCTCACAGACGAGTAAAATTTAATCGTAATGCAAAGTGTGTGATTCAATATAAATGGATACTCTCTAATTCTCCCTTAAGTTTATCTCTCTCTGTTTCTTCTCCTTCCACTTTTTCCTGTAATTTCCAAATGCTATCCTGTAACTCCAGGCGAGACCTTCTGTTTCCATAGTAACCACCGGTGAGCGCACCTCTCCGACTAACTTGGTCCCCTGTAACAAACGATTCTCTGTTTGGTACATTTGAATCTCGAAACTGATATTGATCTGCTACAAAAAATAAAAATTTCCTCCACAGGCACAGCTGTATCTCAAGATCCTTGGGAGCCGTGACCTTTATTATATGACATTGCGTAACATCGTAAATATAAGAGTTTGTATGGGAATATAACGATTGTATATAACATTTCAAACTATGAAAAAAACAATTGAATTAAAACGAATAACTTCGACTCTTATTCTGTGTGTTACTTTGGGGCTGTTTCAAAGCGATTCCAGCGACATTCAGTGAGAGAGGAGAACGTTCTTTGTTATTTGCATTCCGTTTGTCATTGCAAAAAGAGTTTCGTTTGTACCATGTTTTATTCTTTTATCAGTAAATTTATGTATTATATTTCCAGTTGCACTAATTAGTTAAAAGAAATTACTAACTTCAATAAACAAATAAAGAAAATGTAGGAACTTTTTCACTACTTATTGATCATAACAAATATGCTTGATGTCTGAGAATACCTTCTAACGTAATGCAATCAAGATTTTCACTTTTGGAAAACTGCGAGGCGACATCAAGGTTGCGGCAAATGAGAGTTTTACCAAATACATACTGCATGGCAGGTCTAAATGCCTCGTCAAACCTCAATTTGTTTATCATTGGAAGGGCATCCTAGAAAATACCAAACATCAGAAATAAAATAATTGAACACATAGATAAAACCTTCTCATCATTCTCAAAAATTATTGGTACAACACATAGATGATCTAGCATGTTCTTCTGACATCTGGCAGTCATAGAAAGTACATGTGAACTTGTTGCCTACAGTAACCTTATGCTCTTGGTACACATTGAACATATCTTCTATGACAGGTGTATCTGAGATTTGACCTACAATAAAGATTCTCACGGTGTCCATGTTGGTCAACAACGAACAAATAGTTTGATGTACATGCACGTGTAGATCTGCGTGCATGAATTGCCTGCAAAATTTGTTCAGAAAAGCAACAACCTGGCAAGACACTACAATGTAGATGTGTCTTCTGATTAAAACTACAGCAGCTGTACAAAAATTTAACTACACTAAACATGCACTGAATTTGTGTACAGAGTTGAATGTTCTTATTAGTACAGTCTGAAGTTACGACACAAAAGTATTACTAACTGGAGAGGTGGGGTGCTCTTGTTCCCTGCTCAGTAGTGTGTTTAGTGGCATAAATGATGCTTCCCCTGGTAGTTTATGTTTATTCATGATGGACAAGATTTGTGTCGCAGTTTTATCAGAATCCACTACAATGTGAAAAAGCCTGAAAATACATGTAAAACAAAGTGAGTTAGAAAATTGCTGTGGTATAGAAGTCTCTCAGGAGATGTTCGAGGCAGTTTTCAAGGACACCATTATCATTATTTGATCTACAGAATTCTGATTATTATTATTATGCACAACTTCATGTATAGTAAGTGTAACTATGTAATTTTGTTCTTACATTATACATTATTAACTGATTAGGGTTTCATTTATGTTTTCAGCAGGAAGGCGACTGGTTCTTGCAGGCAGGTAAATCTTTTTGAACTGGACCTTTCCTCTAGAAGGCCAAACCAGGTGTGGGCAAAATTATTCTCACAGCCGGTCAATTTGCCTGGAGCTCTGCCCTTATTGAAACCCTGATCAGGGCCAATTAGCCAGTATGAATCAAACCAAGGCACTTGCCTCACTCATTTGTTTCTCTGTTTTTGTTGGTTTTTGGTTTGAAGGGGAGAAGTAAAACACTGCTAAATACCTAGGAAGAGAATTTAACGATGGACGTTGCCTCGGTCATAATTTTTTTCTGGCTACAGCCCTTCTGACTGATTTGTCTGAAAGGCAGGTGGGCATATCAATCCTCCAATAAACAAGAGCAAAAGACGAGGGTGGTCTGGATTGTTCTGTATTTTTATTTCAAGAAAATAAAAGGAAAGAAGTGGTCCTATTGTTGATCAAAGGTTAGGGGCTGTTTCATGCACATCATAACAATACACCATATGTGTAGACAACAATTTATAACAGCAGATGCCTTACTTGTTTCCCGCTGTGACCTCAACTGCAGTAAAAAACTGTTTATCACACTGAAAGTTCTCCATAAGTGGTCCATGAACACCATCAATGCCTCTCTCTTGAACAATCTTTTTAACTGTGTCAATACCATTACTGACATGCTGTTAAAATCAACAACAATCTCAGTGTCACTATTAAAATACAAATCAACCTGCATGTACAAGAGAGTTGGAAGAAGCATCAATCAATATCTCTGCTATTGGTGTTGTTCAAACATGGAGTACATCATCTGCAGTATACTTTTATGCAACTCCTTGCACAACATTAACTTGTGGCTACATTATAAAACTTGTTTCGCCCATCCATCAGTTACGTGCAAGCAAGGACAACTTCTTTTGCATCATTAATTTTATTCACTCTTTTAAACGCATAGGATACTGTTAAGAAAGAAAAACAGTTTTCTATACTTTTATTTATATTTTCATTCTTTTTTAATCAAAATGCTTTTATTATTACTCTATTAAAAACCAACTAAACTTTGACTATAAGTAATATTACATGTAGTACCTTGCTAACAGTGCTCCTTAGGTTCCTCTCTGTTTTACTCAGCTCTTCTCTAGTGTTCTGCATGCTCTGTTCTATTGTTGCCTCTTCTCGCCATAACTCTCTGGGGTGGAATAAACATTTTTACGTCTTACATGAACACGAACATCAATAGGATCTTGAGGTTCACAATCAAGCTGAGAGTATGATTGAAGCATAATGCAACATGCAGGTGAACATTTAACATTAATTTTTAACACAGTATGTGACCCATTCAGTCCTACCCTCCTACCCTAAATTCACATTCTCCTTACTTACTGACATACATACCTGTATTGAGTGCATGCTTATGCCAATGTAACAATGTAAAATCAGTGCCCAATTGCTTTTAGGAATTTCAGAATTACATTGTAACAGCTTACTTTCTTCTGTTGGTAGTATTATCTCTCCGCTTTTTCAATTCTGCATGTTTCTTGTTTGCCTTTTCAATATCTTGTCTTCTCTTGTCCACATTGTCTGTTCTTTCCTGAATAACATAACAGAGAGGCCAAAATAAATTAAAGGTACCAACAAGTACTTGGTGTCAATTAACAAGTATGCAAATTATTGCCCTTCTTGATTCTACATGAAGAGTAGACAAAATTAATGGAAAACACCATACAGTGCAATTATATAAAACAGAATTAGCTGATCAATGGCAAATGTTATGACAGTCTAGATGGCACCTGTATTTCAACAGTCAGCTCCTGTACGGCAGTCCTTAGTTTGTCAACCTCAGCTCTGATACCCAGAATCTACAAGACAAAATGAACATCCCTTTTATCAAAACAGGTTATTTTGTTTTATTTATTATGTAATAAATAATGTCGCACATTAAATTTGAACAAAAGAAAATAAAGAGAGAGGAAGCATGTTCATGTACCACAAAGGCAAAATGAAACAGATGTGTTTTTTGGTAGTGTATAGATCAACAGAATTACAAAGAAAACTGACACCTCCGTACATGTACTTTTCAAGTGTATTGCCAACTAATGACATTATAGATGCTTTACAGGATGTGAGAATTGTTCTTTCTCTAAAAGTTATCAAAACATGGTTTGTACTTACTTGTGACTCTTTGTTTGCTATTGATTCTGAGAGGGAGCTTTTCTCCTGTAAACAACAGGTACAATGTAACAATGTACATATGCACATACTGTACAATCTTTTTCTTATGAACAGTTACAAGAACATGTATATCATTTTATAGAGCCATAAATTTTATTATACTTTTATTATCACATAAACTATTACTATTTTGAGAAGATCAAATAAAGATAAAAAAATAATAATGGAGAATTCAAGGCAGAAAAATACAAACTGTGACTCATTCGCACACATTTTCCCTCAATTCAAGTCAGCTACAGTGTACATGTACATCTAATTACTTCGAGTTTTGATTGGTTCACTGTATTGTCTGTGCCCTTTGTGATTGGCCAGAGTGATTACTTTGGTTTTGGTTTTAAACATTCAACTGAAAACTGTTATATTTGTTATTATTACTATAATAAAAGTAAAATCTTACAGGCAACTTATTGTAACTTTGTGTTTATCACCAATTCAATTTACCTCTGTGATCCACCTGTCTCTGGCTTCTGCTGTTGTGAACTGATTTTTACGGCCCTGTTTAGCATACAGCTCTGTACGTCTCCTCTCACACACTTTCATCCTGAAAATTTGCACATTAATTTCTTTATAATCTAATGGAAACTGGGCAACATATAGTAATTATAGAAAACCAAAATCGCTAATATAGTTAGGGTCATGCCAAAGGTTCTGGTGCACTGGTATGCAATGCTATAAATTGTAACATTTGAAAAATTTGCTTCATGGAATTTGAAACACTGAAAAGAAATAATACAGCAGCATTTTGATATTCATTGAACATGCTGGTGTAGGCCCATTGTTTGAGAGGGACAGGCAAGTCTTATACTGGGGCAGTTTTGGTAAGACATTAACTAAAAACACAGTTTGCTCAATTAAGTGTAATGTGAAGGACATTTTGCTAAAATTGATATTATTTCAAGTGTTGTTGCATACACTAGATCATATGACTTTGAACTTAAGTCACCGCGAGGAGATGTTTTCTGCAAGTTTGTTACATGTAGGTTGGAAATCTGTCACAGAAAGTGGTGTTGTCAGTTTTGTTAGAGTCAGATTCAAATAAAATGGGTCAACTCGAAACCAAAGTGGAAGTTGGAAGCTGGACAATCTGGGGGAGACCACATTCAGTAGCAAGCTCCTAGAAAAAACTTGACCACCATGGTTGGCAAATTCTGGCAACCCAGCAAAGAGCGACAAAGAGCGACAATGAGCAGCAGCAGGCACCCACCACAGGCTTTCATACTGGCTTTTTTATCGGACCTTCTTTAGCTTGGGGTGAATTGGATTTGGGTGTGGTCTTACCTTGCTGAGCACTCAGTTTCTTCAGTTTTAAGATGATTGTAAGTGGGTAACAGTTCACCCAGTTCTTCCTCTTTGGATTGAATGGTTTCTTCCAACCGCATCAGCTGTTCTCTGTGTTGTACCTGCATAAGGAAAGACAGACTGTTCAGGACTGTAAGTTATTCCTTTACTGCAGATCAACATACAGCCCTGGAATTTCATCACCAAACAGGAAACTGCCGTTTGAGAATTAGAGAATATGCAAGTAAGAATGTGAGTATAAAAGATAACAATTAACATCTCTAATTGTTGATCATAATTATTATGATCAACAATAAGAGATGCCATAACAGTCAAAAACTAGTATCAACTCTAGTCAGCTCTTGGAGGACCTCTTTCTCATTTAATGCCAGTTTAATGATAGGAAACACCACGTGTTAAGGGATGTGTTTAAAGCACAAAATGACAAAATGGACCTACTGGTAAGAATCACTGTGGGATACGGGTGTCCGCGAGGGTTATCCATTACAATAGACCATATTCGTATTCTCGGTGTTGGACTGGAACTAGCTTGAAATGGAGGCTCATGCGGGGAAATATCATTAAAAAGAGATAAATCTCATTTGCATTTGAAAAGACTCCACGCATTAGCTTCAGTTGCAAGCTAGTTCCAGTCTAATACTGAGGATACAAATATGGCCTTAATTATTGAGAGCTCGAGGTGACCACTTGTCGAGTCAGTGATTTAGGCTAACCTGAGCACTGTTTAGACTAACTGGAGAGCTACAATGTTTTATCTTAGGCTAACCGTACTGCCATTTCATCATTTAGCCATTTCGTGTTTTAAACAAACCCCATGCTAAACACCCACAGATGCTTAATGAGTACACAATTACATGTATAATAAAAAGTTCTCTGTAGGATGTTGCTGTCAATGGAAGTAATGTAAGCAAGTGTTACAAGTTCAATTATTCAGTTGAGGATAGATAACCTTGAGTGTACTGTCCTCTCGGACATTCCTCTCCAGGTCCTTGATATCGAGTTCCAGTTTTGTTCGTTGTTTTATGTGGTCCTGGCACTCTTCATCAAGTTGTTGTCTTTCAGAGCTTGCAGCTGTCATGCGATCCATCACTTCACGTAAGCTCTGGGACAGAGACTATAAGAAAATGATGTTTCATAAGTGTTGAGTGGCTTACTGTACTGTGCAAAATGAAAAGAAACAAGTCAAAATAAAACAAAGTGACAGTTAATTAAAGATAGTTATCAGTAGATTTCAAGTACTGTAACAGTATTCAAGTTATTATTTTTTTCACAAGAAAGATTTTTGAACGGCTTAGTTTGCACTTGAATCAATGTGGAATTTAAAGGCATCTGGTAACTAAATCGACAGGATTACTCACCCATCCTCCGTGTCATGTTGCATTGTGTTGCATTGCGTTGCATTGCATTACATTACATGTACGTTACACGATTCTTCTGATACTTCCATTAATTATTTTTACAACTTCATAAATACATGTCATACAACAAACCTGGACTTTGTTACTGGCATCTTTGATTTCCTTCTGTAGTGTGCTTGCTTTATCTGTTTCCTGTTGTCTGGAATTTTCCAACTACCAAAACAATTAGCACAGGTGTAATTATATGATTAAAAATCCGAGTGTGACATCAGTAATAGTCAGTGGCAATTCTATCAAACATGTAATATAATGAAAGAGAGCATTATTGTTTCCCTACCGCATCTAGTTTTTCCCTTGTTTCCCTCATCTCTTTATCATGAATGGTGTACTCCAGGCACCTGGAAAATTGTGTCACACATCAATTTGATCTCAGTTTAATGTTGTGGCATGCAATAAAGACACAAGACCATGTAGTGGGCAATAGTGGGAAGGGAATGTACTGGAAGGCTCGGATAACAGCCCACCGACCAGATAAAACCCACTGGATGGGGGGCCTCAGCACATGGCGCTATGCTGAGGGGGGGCCCCATGCCTGTACTGCAAGGAGGACATTGTTGCTGGAATAATTACATGGTGCCAAATTAACCCAGCCAGAGAACAAATGTCCCCTCCCTGACGGGGCTCCAGCACAGGACTGAAGGGGTGCCGCAGGCAGCAATTCCTCGTCCTTAAAATTTATTAAAAGTTATTTAGAGCTGTGCATTAATAACAAAAGTTAACAAGAATGAACTGAGGGCTTAGGAAGCTCTAACAGAAAGGAGAGAAACTCCCCTAGGGTTCGAAGTAGTGGTAAATGCTAACTGTCACGAGATAAGAGGGTGGGTGGGTGGGGTTACACTTAGAGCAAAGTAACAACTTGCAGGACTTAGAAAAGGGAGAAACTGATTACTCGCATGACATGCTACACTTAAATAGTGCTTACCAAATAATTTTTTTATGGAAAGGCATGTGCTGTCGAGGACCGCAGAGATGAGTGTGGGCTCATCTAAGCTACAGGTGTAAATGTTGCTTGCCAACATTAACCTTTATTTTATGCTAAAATAACATTTAACATCATAACAATACACCAATCCATGTTGCTACATGTCTTCTAGTTGTGTTTATGATAATATAAGAGAAAGAGAATTCGGTTTACACTGAGTCTCATGCTGTTGGCACTCAGTCTTCACAAATATAAAATGGATTCAATTTAGTTTGAGCTTGATTGCCTCTGCTGTACCTTCGTTCTTTGTCCCACTTCTGGTATTCCTTTAATTCTTCTTTCTCTTCATCAAGTGTCTCTAAGCGTTCATCTATGTCCTTCAGTAACTCATCTATCTTTTCTTTTTTCCCCTCTACAAACCAGACAAAAAATAAAATTCTACTTGATATCCAGCCATGATTCTAGAGAGGTCCATTTAGATCTACACATCCAAAGTAAATGTACCACTTATCTTTAATCATATATCCACACAGTACAGTAGCAGCTAAGGCAAGCAGAGACTAACAGATATATATACTGTGAATTAATGTAAACTATGGAACATTTGAAAAGTGCATTCAGATTAAGGCATAAATGTAAAAAAAAAAAGTCAATTTAACCACGCACGCTGTAGAAGCTAGTGCCCTCTTCTCTTTTGTTACAGTCATTAATCAGAATGTCAGAAATACATGAATAATAAAGAGATTGATCCACTAAAACCTATGATTCAATGTACGTGTACATTTGTACCTGTGTCTTTGAGAATACTCTTGCTTTCTTCCTTCCTTTCATCATACACTCTTGTGCCAGCAACTTCTCGCAACAACTTCAGTCTTTCATGATCTTTTGCTACAGCTAGCTGATTAATCTGAAATTGGATCATGTGTACATGTGGAAAGGCATCTGTGGTAGAGTGTCGATTGATACCCTCCATCCACCCTTGATTGACACTTGATGGATATCTTAATTGATGCTCGGCCAACACTCAGTCAAGAATTGAGCAATGTCTTGATCAGCTGGAAAGTCGGTCAGTAGCGGGCAGAGTGTCAACCGACTCATATGTGTCGATCAATATCAATGGTATGTCTGCAAAACCTACTCAACTCTTGACCAAGAAGTCGATCAAGTGTTGATCGAGTGTCAATCTAGTGTCGATTGAGGATCATTCAAGGGTATCGATCAACACTCGACCGTGGATGCCTTTAGAACTCATGATTCTTGCTTTGTACAGTAATACTGTAAAGTCACAGGGATAAGTTGTACATGTACTGTATTTAAAATAGCAATGTCCAGGGTAATTATACAAGAAGGACTACTAGGAACTGTAAGTTGTTCGTTTGTAAATTAACCCAGAGATACTTCATGCAACTTTTTAGTGACTTACCCTGCCTTGCTTCACAATATAGTATGGGTTGCTGCGAGAAAAACCAGCGCTCTCCAAGAGATTCATGACATCATTTTTGGTTACATTCTTTTTATCCAGAAAATATTGGTCTTTCTTGGAACCAATCACTCGTCTCAAGGAAACTTCATCTTTCTCAATCTACCGGGGAACATAATTTACACCAATGAGAAGAGTACTTGTATCTGTACACATATACACGCAATTATTATATTTGTCACTAATTATTGTGACACACCAAAAAAAGTGATCCTTTATTGCTGTCTGTAGAGGGAATGTTACAATAACTTTTTCAAAATATGAAAACACTTACTGTAGATTTGTTTCTGGGCTTACTAAAATCATTAAGACAAATCAACTGCTTTGAAGACGTTTGAGAACTCCATAAGAGTGTTTTACATACAGATAACAATAATGGATTATTGAAAAGAAAAAAAAAAAAATGCACACAATTAACTTTCTAGACTACAATACATCTGTGTGTCCAGTCATGTTGTTCAGTAACAATTCTACAGTCATGTACATTCTGTATTCACTGTCAGTCTTGTTATGGTAGTTATACAGTAGCTTAGGCTGTATTAGGACTCTTAGAAAGCTCATGTATGCACTTACTGGAATCCTGTTATCTGTGTTGTCAAAGATGAGTTCCACATAAGCTGACAGGACACGTGGTCCAGTACCCTCCTACAAAAAACATGCAAAGAACTACTTCTTTTAACAATTCATGCATATGAATATTTAACACTTGCCGTATAGCACAAAGACTAAGTAAGGAAGAGCAACGGGAGAGGGTGGGGGTAGAGTGGGGGAGCTCCCAGAGGGTCTACATGTAGAATGTTTGTGAGTAAGGACAGCCAACTATAGCCTAAAACGATCATCGGAAGAGTCAGTGACAAAGATATAGGACAATTGTATTGACCAAACTCTTCAGCATGTCAACCAGATATAAAACCATATGGTCTACTGTGGTGCTTAACTTTTGACAATAAAAATTACAAGCATGTGTTTCATAAAAAAGGTCAATACGAAACAGAGTCAAAATAAACTATTGCAGTACTTCTACATGCAGGAGTTTTATTAATGTTTTCGGCAGGACAGGGCAGGAAAAAAAATTGAAATCCACTTGTCCAGTGGGCCAGTAAATTTCATGTGCCCCCACTAAAATATTTCTTGCAGACACGGGCCAGTATGAAAATCAGAGGACATATGCGAACAAAGTATACTTGGATTTCTAACTAATCCATGGTTTCAACCTACATGTAATGGTTAACTAAAGGTTAACTGCTGCCTGAAAATTATCATTTATCAAGCTGGCATTTTTATTCAGACTCACAAGACTACTGAGGCTAATATCACTTGCCCACTGGGCCACTGAACTTCTATTTTTATTTGCCCAAGAGCAAAATTCACTTGTCCCAGGCAATCAGACCTTTTTTTTTTTTCCTGCCCTGAGGACAACTGGTTTTTACAGGTAGGCAAAACTTTTTGAACTGAACTTCCTTATAACAAAAACTTTCCTCTGGATGCTTAAACCAGGCAGCCAAAATCATCCTCAGAGATGATCAGTTTGCCCAGTGCCAGCTCTCTTAAATCACAAGTACATGTAAGTTGCTACAGTACTTGGACAACTGCGTCTTGCTTAAAACATGGTATAGAGATTCTAAACAACTTACATGAAGAAGTGCCTGCCGTTCCTCCTGTCGCAGGTTACTGAATTCATCAGCACTGAGAACAAACTGAATGGCTGGAAAGAAATTACCAAAAGAATTCCAGGTTCATGTACATGTAGTGATCAACAGGTAATGGAATAATTAGCTTCCATAGCGAAATTAACTTCTAACAACTTATCTTTCTACTTTGGGTCAAGACATGCTGTAGGGTAAATTACATTTTAAAAAGCCAAATTTCATTTGTGATGAAGACTTATGAAAGCTTTTTGCATTAATTTACATAAATCTATAGCGAAGTACTACTGTCAAAATCTGCCCTAATAAACTTGCAAGCAGAACTATAACTAAGGTACATGTCATGAAAATGCAACACTTACCGAAAAAGAAATTACTTTTTCCAGACCCATTCCTGCCAACTGATGACAAAAAAATACAGTCACAAAACATTGCAAATTAAACATAATGGGTCACGTAGCAGCTCTCGTAAAGTCTCACATGAATGGCTGGATACCCTTCAAGGGAACAACAGAACAAAGAACAGAAACAATACCCCAAGCCCTAAAACAATAACAGCAGCAACAATAATAAAACAATAGCAGCCTACAAGAGCTGCTGCACTTTTGAACAAAACAGTAACTAGCAAGTACTGGTACCTACCGATGATATTATGTTTTGGGCTGAATGGTTCAATGATTGTTTGATCTCGATAGCTTCTGAAGCCTTGAATGATAACCTGCAAGGGAAGTAGCATTCCGAATGACATGCTAGTGAGTTATCATTTTGCACCAGGAACAACATGTCCTACAAACCAACAAATGTAACAAATGGTATTTACATGTAGTGGAAAAGCAACATAACACTGAAACTGCTGAAAACAACTATCATGTTATAGCTGCAGAAACACCCACTTGTGGGTTGTAATCCTAGAGCAATTCTCATTCTCCCGAACTTCCACCAGGACAAGAAAGAACCCACCTTAGATTGCTTGCTTAGGATAAAAAGCTTTTGCCATTGGGCAAGTGACACAAGAAGTTTGGCAGCCACTGGGCCAGTTAAATTAGCCTCAGTAGAGCACCAGAAAGACTGCTGAACACACTTGCAGTCTGCTCATGCATCCACAAACAGTTTTCCAAGACCTCAAGCATGCATTATCTGGAATAACATGGAACATTATCTTCTATTTGGTAAATAGTAGTGCAGCTTTGAATGCAGGGCTAAAAAAAAAGGCATTTCCCATCGTCCGGGGCAAGTAGATTTTCCTTTTTCATTCTCCCTTGCCTGATAGAGCGAGGACCCAGGCAAGTCATCGGCCAATTAAATCGTAATCAAGGTAAACTAAGACTTGCCCGCACGAAGCAATATTTGAGAGCTGCTTGTGCAAAGGATAAGTTGGAATTCAAGTCTTTTTTTAGCCCTATAAAATGCACACTTTCTTACAAGGTGTCCCCTGATCACTCAATAATGTAAACTCATTACATAATTTTTATCACAAGCTTAACTGACCTATGCTGAGCTCAAACCGGCTAATTTTAACAGCGAGAACACTGATTAATAATTGCTTTCACTTTGTGATGCCATTTTTTTTTTTTTTTTTTTTTTTTATATAAAAAATAATTTAAATTATTTTTATTTAATTATAAATTTTTTAGTTAAAAAATAATTAAATTTAAAAAAATATTTAACAACAAAAAAAATT
>Ga0126338_10002593_pt1 | contig 12472 bp, 12 predicted proteins | sample OrbCmetagenome_2_FD_92529 | JGI IMG/M metagenome (GOLD analysis project Ga0126338, IMG submission 92529) | Coral microbial communities from Petempiche,Puerto Morelos, Mexico - Orbicella C C metagenome | ecosystem: Host-associated > Invertebrates > Cnidaria > Coral | place: Petempiche,Puerto... | reverse complement strand
TGGTAATACCTCGTCTACCGATTTGATTCACTGTAATATTCCAGATTTGAGTTTTCCAAAGAGCAAGAAAGAACGTCTTTTCGAATGGCCCTTTAGAGTCTGAGTTTTAAGTTTGTTTAGTTGAGTTAGTTGGGGTGCAGCGTGAAAAACGGTGAGCAAAAAAATAGGGGAGAGGCCCATTCTCCTGCCACGCGTTGTGCGGGTTTAATTGCTATCGTTTAAAGTTTCCTTGACAATCCGCTCGCAACAATTGTAACACAGCATAACATGAGTTGTTACGACATCTGTTCAAAGTATTTATTTCTTGAACTGTGATTTTAAATACAGTTTTTCTTTCAGAATGGACAAACATGGCCGTTTGAATCAGAAAGGTTGAATGTTTGTTTTAAACGAACACAGCCATTCGGGTGGCTGTATAAAGTTCCTTCTAAACAGATAATCCCAGCCGTTTGAAAGCCTAAATCCCATCAGAAACTGTTGGCCGATCGAACAACTGATTAGTTTTGTGTGAACAAACAGCAGCAGCCGTGCGAACAGCTGAATACTATTTTTCCCAACAGGTGACATTAGCTGTTCGAACCACCGCAGTTCCTTTCAAACGGATAATATCAGCCATTCGAAAAACTGTATTTTTTTTTCGAACGGATGACCATTTTTTTTCAAACGGATGAAGATTTTATTTGCACAGACGACCTCAGCCGTTTGAACGAATGACAATTTTCATCGAACAGATAACCTCAGCCGTTTGAAGGGATGAAGATTTTTTTCAAATGGATAACCTCAGCCATTCGAACGGATGAAGATTTCTTTCGAACGGATAGCAGCAGCCATTCGAACGACTAGAATTTTTTCTGAAAAGATGATCGAATCCGTTCAAATGGCATCCTATCGATCATGAATGGATGACAAATGGATGGCAAACGGTAAGCGAATGGTTTTTAAGCGCTCGAACGGATAGCCGTAGTGTAAGTTTTCGCATAAGGTGTCACCTATGCATGTAACACTGAAAGCGGGTGTAACATAGAAGAGATAATAAAGAAAGCCAATAAATTACAATTACAAAAATTACAGCATCGCAGATGGTCAAGAAACTCGCACTTGCAACCTAATATTTTTTATCACTCTACTGGTTTTTTAAGCCTCCAAGCTAGTGTAGAGAGTTGTCAAAAATCCTTGAACTGATAAACTCATAAATACGTAGAGCGTAGAGTGTAGAAGGTGGAAAATGGAGTGCAGTGTAGAGTGTAGAGCGTAGAATGTAGAGCGTAGGGCGTAGAGCATAGAGCGTAGTCAGGGTAAACTCAATACAGAATTGTAAGTTGAAAACAATTATTAAAACACTGCAATCCTTAACAACACTCAACATTTCCTAAGTGATATAATATTTGCTACAATAGCTATATGCCACTAAAACTCTACGGTGTACGCATATCCGAGAGAAATGGAGCTTAAACATTCAAAATACTACCGTAGAGGCGTAGAGCTCTATGAAAATTTCTATGCCTAATCGAGCTTCATAAAACGGGCTGGGTATAAGTGTTAAAGACTGACAATTCACCCCAAACAAAAACAATCTTGTTTCATCTCCACTTCCACATAGATGACGTGCGAAGTGATGACAACATTCAAAAAGCTGATGTCAACATTTTTATTGAATCAAAACTTTGCTTGTCAGATAGAGATGATGCATATCTGCTTTCTGAATTACTCTTTAAGAAATGAGTTTAGTCATAAGAACTTGCTATGGAACTGCTGTGTACATTAAGAATGTTTTGAATTGTACTAAAATTGCATACAGAGGTAACTTTAATTTTTTTTGAAATTACTGTTATGGTTTTAAGCCAACCAATTCTAAATATTCATGTCATTGGTATATATCGCACAAAAACTAAAGCTACAATTTCACAGTTAATTGATGCTCTCACTCATCTTCACAACTCAGTATTAATAGAATCTACAATTCCAACTGTATTGCTTGGGGATTTCAATATTGATCTAATGCAGGCAAATACAGAACAAAAGGCTCTAATAAAATATCTTAAAACAGACAGGATACATTCAGTTGATTAACCAGTATACGACTGATAGATCACATACCAGAATGTGTACAATCAGCAGGTGATCATAAGCCTAGTTATATTAAATTTCAATGAAAGCTGTTTGATTATTTGTGAAAAAAATTCACTATGTATATCATATGAGATCATTATAATTAATTTCGCTGAATATGAAACTTTGCATACCAAATATCTAAATGTATCAAGCATCTATTTGAAACACATATAGAAACAGTCAGAACAAATTAAACACATTATTTGCTCACATATAAAATTTTATTTGACAATTGAACCATGTATTTACATAATGATTTTACCCATTGCATGAGGAGAGGTTGGGAGCTTGGTACTGAGGATGTTTTGAATTTTGAAACTGCAATAATGTGCACAAATAATGTCATATTCATGAATTTATCACATAAAATCCTGTATCTTGCTGTTGCATAATTTTTCTTACTTATTAGCATTTATTTTCATTACATTTATTTGTCAAAATGCAATCTGTGCTGGGGTGGGGCGTGCCCCTGCTTCGCACGGGCTTTGGCAGTTTCATTCCTCTCACCTTCACAGGCAATTCAAATTTAATGATAACTTGTATTGATATTTCCAATTGGTTTTTTTCCGAGTTTAATAAACCAGCTATGTGTAATAATTTTCTCATGGCCATTTTACTCCATGCTGTGTTTTGTATTGCCTTTATGAACAGAGCTCAGCACATACCTCATTTTGGCTAATTTTATTCTTGCAATTCTGCTTGGGGAGATTGAAGCATAAAGCAAATTACAGATATACATATATAATTTTTCTGCATTCTTTTTTATACCCTTTTAAAATATGTGACTATTATCTTTATTTCATATTGCAGGTGAAGTTGTACTAATTGTGCATAATGCAAATAACCCAGATGAACACTGCAGTAACAACTACTTAACAATTAGCCCACGAGGCAAAGCAAAATGGGCTATTGACCGGTGGCCCTTGAGGGCAAAAAGTCTAATTGTTTTAGTATCACCCAACTAGTCGGACAGAAAAGGCAAAAATAAAGTTAGCAAATGCAAGCTGAAGAAATATTTACTTAGGAATAAAATGAAAGAAAGCGTCATGCTCGATTGCGCCAAATTCGCAACTCAAGGACTATTACTAATGGTCTTCTAGTGGTGTAGCCAATTAAAATGCAGGATTTGCATTAGTCCACTAGTTGGGTGATACTAAAGTATGTACGCAAGTGGCAGTAAGCAGATGTTAATATCAACAACACCATTACTGATGCTATATTTTGTAGAAACTGGCTTTAACAACACAAGTCACCATTAGAGTTCATGGAATTAATCTGAGAATTACAGATTGATGTGGAATACTCCTGCTTACAAAGAGAATAAGATGCTTTCAACACTTGTGACAGCTGCCACTTGAGCTGTTGAAACTCATCCTTTGCAAAAGACATGGGTTACAAGTATATATTCAAAACTGCATGTATAATTACACAGTTGGAAACACTTTCGAACTTGAATCGTGTACATGTAGGTTTCTTTAAGTCAAGAATGTGAACAAGTGAAATCCACCTGAACTCACTACATGTGTCAAAACTTAACTCAGAAATGAACCTATAGCTTTACAGTGGAATACAGACATACAACTTCAACTTACAATGTAAAATTAGCAGCTCCATAACATGTTCATATACCTGAACACATACATGTAGAGTAACATCAGTCCTTTATATTTGGACTACAATTAAATGAAGCTACTAAAACCCATCATAAGGGAACACAAAAATAGACTGTGTTAATCTGTCTCTAATAATTAAATAGAAATAATCCAATCTTTATTTCAAGTAAAAGCTATCCTAACTTATGCCTGTTGAATTTTCATTCAATTATTAAAATGGTTGTTATCATGCTGTACTTCTACTACATGTGTGTCCTGATTATGTTATTTATAACTCAATGAAAAATGTATAATCTGCATGTATGTATAGGGGACCTGTTGGTTACAATGTCTCCTCTTAGCTTTTATGTGCCACATCATGGTAACTAGTCAGTCTTTCAGTGGACTTAATAAGAAAGAAACTGCTCCTAATAAAAGCAATGCTCATCTTGATTTTTGTTGTTGTGCTCTGTTGAAATCTATTTCAAATATGTAATAAATAATTATTTATTATAAAATGATTTTACCAAATAACGAATTAAGCCACCTAAAGGGTGTCAATAAGCAACCATATTTGGATATCAGAACCTATGCATCACATGTGACCAAAAGATGTTTATTTTTCCTGTTTCTCACTGTGTATGGAGGCAGTAAAGGCAGTAGAAGCACAGCAACTCTATGCCAAATTTCCAGAATGATGATTGGTTTGTCATTTTTGATATGAAATTGAAGAGTGTGTTCTGAGAAAATCGAGGGGCTCTATGAGCCAACTCATTCATGCTCTTAGCCATGAAATGATGAAGTGTTTATTGTGTATTATAGTGTTTATTAATGTTGGTGGCCATCAATAAGCTTCAAGCTTCTTCCTGACATGTATCTTAGCTATCAGCAGGCTTTAACAATTGACTGGTTGATTTGGTAAATGAATAGATTAGGACAATATAGCATTGTTCTGTGTGTTCTGTTGTCAAGCATTTTGTTCATTGTTTAGCAAATTAAATGTTGTGTTGTCTATATGAAGTTAAGCTGTGTTCACACTAAGTCAAAACATGATTAGTCTGATCACAAATGAAACATGTTTCATTATGAAAAGTGTTCACATCAGACAGTGCGTTGCATGAATCATGATTGAAACATGATCACTCTGAGCATGACTGAAACAACCTCGCAAGGTAGTTTCAATCATGATCAGACCAAACACGTTCAAAATGGCGGATGGATGCGCTGCCCAAAAGAACCAAAGTTGGGGCCAAATGTCTAGTTGAAATATGGGCTGATGAAGAAATACAATGGCAATATTATTATCGGTGATGGGTAGAAAGCAGAATATTTGGAAGAACATTGCCGCAAAACTTAATGACTAATGCGGTTACCATGAAACAGCATAAATAATGATACAACCAGGCATGAAACGTCATCTGATGTGAACAATGCCATAACAAACATGTTTAGGTGAAACATGTTTACTCTAATCATGTTTTGGCTTTAATTTGTGAACAAAGCTTTAGACTGCTGGCAGTCTGTTTTTCCCTCAAAATCCAGTAGGGGTTATGAGGTGAGATGTTTTGGCTAAAGGGGAATAGAACAAGACATGGACGCGGAACACACTAGTCTTGCCTTCTTCCCTACTCAGCCATACCACCCTTGTCCCACGTTCTTCCCTACTCAGCCACCGCCATACCACCCTTTTGTGTTTGCGATAACTAAACGTTCGTCCTAGTGACCCTTGAAGAAAAAACCATCTGCCAGCAGACTAATATGAAGTGAAAGCCTTATTTCACTGTTGTTTGTTACAGTTTATGTATGGTATTTTATTCAAAGAAAATGCAAGTGATCAGTGCAGCATTTGTCAGTAACCCTTGATAAAGCTTGTGTACCTGTTTTATACATGTACCATGTTACAAAAAATACAGGATGAAATTAATGGTGAATATTCTATATCATATGCATTATATGTAGCCTATTTTGTTATTTTGGTGGAGTACACACTGGGAAGGTTGAGTGGATGCAGATAAATTAATGCATGGACACTGATATACCTGACCATTTACATGTACTTTATATATTACTGTAGTTATATATTGTAAATATGCGAGTCATAATAAAAGTTGTTGTTGTTGTCTCTTGGGTTTTAATTGAGGCTTGTGCTACTTGCAGTCCAATAAATACATATAATCGTGATATGATATTCAAGTGCACAATGTCTTGTTCACATCGTTCTGGAAATGTGGGTTTTTTATCATTTACACAGAAAAATCAGCTTGTCAATGATTTGAAAAAATGGTGAGCAAAAATGCTTGATGGTAAGTTCCATTCAGATTGGCCATTAACCATTCACTCAAAAAACTCCAATTTAACGAAGTGAAACCTGATCATAATTCCAAGATGGCAGTGAAGAAGTTTCACAACAAAGATATTAGGTAGTCTGACAGTTCATTAACTGTCAGTCTTGATTTTGGGTGGTGGAGTTTTTTCATCACAGCATTTCAGTGGCTATTAACCGTGGTTGTAGTGGTATTACATGTATTTGTATCAATATGTTTTAAATTTTAATGAATACGAGACAGTCTTAATGACTATGTCAATATTTAGGGTGAGTTGGTTGAAGCTGTGATGGTGAGCTACATGTACATCAGTTATCTGTTAATGAAGTTGAACGTGTGCAAGCTTGGTTTTCAAAGGAAAACTTCTTGCCTGATGAAGTCAGTTTGCCAAGACAATCCACCCTGCACTCAAAGCATTTATCATTAAAGTTCTTGAATCGTCATTGTCATTATTCATTGTTCACATCATTGTTTAAAATAATTGCTAATCGTTTCTTTCATTTCATTCCTGGGTAGCCAGGAATAATCCAGCAGATGTAACATTAACAGTTTACTGCTGCCCCTGAAATACAAAAGATAAAAAAGGTTAAGATAAAAATAAAAATAATTTGGAAGTTTCCAGAAAATAGTGCACATCCTTTTTTAGTTGTCCCAGGCCTAGCAGGACAGGATTCTCAAGAAAGCAATCACACTGCAGATAGCTCTCATCAACTCTGTTTCCAACAACCTAAGATATAGGCAGTGAATTGATTATTTACCTGCATTTTGATCCCATTTGGGTGACAGTAATGGTTGCCAAATGTCACACAGCCTATAAGATCGTCAGTTTGTGTCTCATGGGTAGATTCATTAATTCACCTAATCAATGTGAGCCCATGCGTGTAACACACCAACGATAATAATCGGCAAGGACGTACAGTTTCCTCTCTATGAAATTCAGGACATCATCTATCACTGAATTTATCATTCAACTTAGGACCATTATTATAAAGTACCATATGGCATTTCATTTCATAGCTTTGTATTAAATGGAGCTTTGTAGCAATTGTCATGCAATGATCGTAAACCTGGCCGAATTCTGGGTTCTAAGCTGAAACAGGCTTTAGCTTAGTTCTGGGTTGTTTCACTTTGATGTGTGGGATGTATGTTTTGCTTAAAGCAAATTCAAAACAATTAAAGAAACATTTACTTACCAGAAATCGCAAAAGCAGGAAGCCAAAATCCACAATGGCTGCCTTGGGCTGAAAAGCTTACACTCATTGAGCCCATAATGACCGTAATGGAGGAATATCTCGCAAATAATTCGTGCTCCACCAATTCTAAAATTTTTCAATATTTCCAGGCAAATTCACTCTGTTTATCAACGACTAATACAGTATACATCCCATCTGGCGTCGATGGAACAACATCTGTAAAAACAAGTGACGAGATGGCATTTTCAGATGGCCAGAAGTAACACCCCAGCTATATAAAGCGTTTCTTGACATAAATTAACACAGGAATGTTTAAATTAGAAACTCGTTGAAAACTTGCCCAATGTTGCGTGTGCAAGTTTGTTGCAGAAGCGCGCACCGCTTCAAGAGTTGTACATCACGTGCGCACAACTTAACTGCTGTAGCTACAGCAACTTCTTGTAGCTTCTTGCGGGTTGCTTGCGCCTGGATCCTGCAAGACGCAAAAACTTCTTTGCGGTAGAAGTTAAAACTACAAGAACTTCTTTGCAGTAGGATTTTCGAAATGCAAGAACTTCTCCATGGTAGGATTTTCAAACCGAAAGAACTTCTTTGAACAACATTGCGAGCAGCTGCTGAGCATTTGAATCACCAACATGGCACTTATAAATGAGCAGATAGTTTGACCTGCAGCAACTTCTTGTGCCTTCTTGTGGCTTGCAGTAAGATTCATAGGTTTTTGCGGTAAGACTTTCAACTTCTTACATTTTGAATGTTTTTGCAGCTGAACCGCAAAAACAGGACGTTTTTACTTCTTGTGGCAGCTTACGTGAAGTAGTGCTATACTACAAAATGTAAAAAACCACTTGAACATTTGAAATCAAATTTCTTGAAAATTAGCCTTCTTTAAAAACAAAGAATAAGGCATCATGGTGACCTTCGTTGCTTAGAAACCAGAAAAGTTAAAACCATGTTCATAAGCAGCCACTATAAAATAAATAGATGGTCGTCTGCTCACTGCATATTTTTACCCAAAGGGCTAAACTAAGGGTAACTTAATGGAGCCTGTTTAATTTGTACATACCTGGCCACAAGCCAAGCCCATGCCTCTCTCTCCCATCCCATGAGGACACGATAAGTTTAACTCCAAAGCATCAGCACCTGAATTCTGGACATAACAACAACCAAAAAGCAATAAACAAAACATATGAATAAAGCCAGCATAATGTTTTGGACAAGAGGGGGAGGGGAGGAACAGTTTATGGAATGGAGAAGACAGCAGGAACTTCCTGTCTTGGTTTGGTTTATAACCATACTTAGTAATACTTGATGTATACTGATATTGAAAACCATGACATCGAAATGTTACCACAAAAGGACTCACAAAAAGGAACTTCTCGGGTTCACCCTTGTACCACCTATTAATGATGGTAATTAGACTGAGTAGACTCCAATTTGTAATAGTAATTGTAACTTTGCAAAATTGTAACTTTGTAACTTTGCAAAAACAGGCTCTACGTATAATCACATTCTTGAAACGAGATGCTCATTCCAGCCCTTTATTTTCACAGTTAGGCTTAATTAAACTCATGGATCTGGTTACTATGCAAACTGCCATTTTTGTGTTTCAGTATTACCATAATCTATTACCTAAGGTCTTTGACAATAATTATTTTACATGCATATCATCTAAACATAACTATAATACTAGGCTAGCATCTAAGTCAACATATTATATCGACCAGGTTAGAACTAATTATGGTAAATTGAAGCTACATTTCTCTGGCCCTTCTATCTGGAACAATTTGGATGAAGAGATAAAAAGTTTATCTCCGCATTTATTTAATCAAACCTTGACTAAGCAATTTCTAAGTTCTTATGTTTAATGCTAGCTTAGTATTTTTTCTTTAAGTTACTAGCACTCTTAATTAAACAATGCTCTGTCTATAACTGGTACTGTTACTACTTACATTTCTTTTTATATTTATATCTATATATATCTTTTCTCTTTCTACCTCTTCTTTTCTTTATTTATCCTACAACTAATTTAAAGTGTAATAATTCTTGTAACTACTCAGCTCGTTTAGTTTTTACTATTTTGAGTAGTTTTTTTGCTTATTTAAGTTTCATGTATTCTCTTGCTGAATGATATTCTCTGTATTATGCAAAATAAAATGGTTGCTGTTGTTGTTAGTTTTGTATTAATGAAAACAGCTTTGGATTGGCAGCTGAAGCATATTGAAGATTAACTACATGTAGACAGTGTTGGTCTGTATTTTGTTAAAAACAATGGTATGTGCTTGTCATAAATTAGCACGGATTAACGAAATTTGGATGCTAAACTTAGGTCTGAGAAAGGTCAAACAAGAAACCACAGCACCGCAAATGGCTTCATTTCACCAAAAACCGTAGCACGAAAAAGACAAACATTGCACACCAAAGGGTTTGAGATCATTGCAAGACTGTAAATTGGGATTTTATTCACCGCATCACCGCTTAAAAAATAAAAGAACAAGGTTAAATTTTGGCCTGTAGGCAATTTTGCCTGGGAATTTAGCTCCCAGTGATTTGCGTTCATGAAAATCTTCACTCTCCCAAAGCACAGGGGATCTGAACACTGTATCAGTAATAACATAATTATTTACATTCGTGTAAAATAAGTGCATTGCTATTTACCTGTGTTCCTGGGTCTGTTTGAGTTATTTAAAAGGGATTTGAATAGAAGCAAAGGCAGTTTACATTTCAAATATCATTTTGTCTGCCGATTTGTAAATGCAACGATCCGATTACATCTTTGAGTTTTCACTATCTTATTAACTATTAACTTTCATCAGGCAAGTTTTCACCATGTTCATTAACTGTTAACTCTCATTAGGGGAGAGATTCTCGGGTTTCATAAAATCCTCAAACCTTCAACAAGACCTATGACTATGTGTGTTTATGCAATATTATTGCATAATCCCACATACAATCATGGTTTTAACCAAACTGCTTGATGGTTGGTAGTGTTTTTGTTATGATGAGGACCACATATTTCCTAAGTATATACTCGATGTGTTGCCCAGTCTCTGGGTGCTTGAGGGTACAGTGGGGTGGGGATTAATCTCCTCATGTTTGGTGACGTCACGAATGGGTCACATTCAGGAATCATGCAACACCTGATTGATTCGTCCAATTCAGTGTATTTTTAACTTTGTTTTCTGAAACAACCATGGAACATGATAAGAATTATGTTGATATTTTACAAAGTGTAACCGCATGTTCGTTGGGAACTAGACTCATTTCCATTCGCACTTTCTCAGATCCCTGTCTGTGTTCATACAATCTTTTACGACGGGTTTTTGAGAATCTTGGCGTTCTCTGTACGCCATGGTTTGTGCTGAGTCAGGATTCGCTCCCTGTTCTCTGCATAATAGGGAGCTTAAGAAAACCATGACGGTAACGGCAACAGCAACGTCACTAAACAAAAGGTTTAATGAGGAGAACAGTGGCTGAGCACGAGCATTATAATTCTTGGTACATTTCTTTGCCGTCCTCTGAAAAACAACAATGCGAAATGACCAAATTCTGCGTTGTCTGGAGAATGTGAACCAAGACAACTCACTTTTTAAATTTTTTATTTCAAATTTATCGATGTGTCCTAGATTCAGTTTTGTGATAGTTTCGACAGTCATAAACAAATTAAATGACTTTAGGGTACCGTGAGATTTGTAGGTAAAATATAAACTCATTTTTCAGTTGACATTGCCCTCGACATCACCATCATGGTTTCTCAAGCTCCCTAATATCTTTTATAGTAGGCTCTCCCACAAACAACCTTCTTGCCTTTCTCCGGTGATTGATTGGAGGAATTCACCTTGGGTGGGTCTTACAAATAATGATCGAAACCCTACAGTCACTCTCCTTCATCCAACTCGTCGGGGAGTAACTTCTTCTGCATAACTCTGTTTAACAAGAATTTTGGTTTTGCCACTGCTAACTCTGCTGCTTCGTCAGAATCCATGTCATCTTCGTCAATAAAGCGTTGAAGAGTTTTCATGACTTTATGGTGTATTGTGTCGTGTTTGATATGGTGAGTCCATTTTAGACACTCCTAAGTAAGTCCTTTGTAGCCTTATTCTACTTACAAGTAATAGGGTATTGAAAGCAGCATTCTCTGCATAGTCTTGGGTTTTTCCCCTATCTAGGAACCGTTCCATTTCTTTCATGCAGGGTTCTTTGAGATCTTCCCCCATTTTTTTACACAACAGATTCCACGGATCGTAGTCTGGTTCATCGTCCTCCACTTCTCCTTCCTCTTCAGAGCTGCTACTATCCTCCTTTTTTTTCCTGTTCCTCTTCTGCCTCCTCCTCCTCTACATTTTCTTCATTGCTTCCACTTTCTTCCACAGGGCCAAAATATCTGTTGAACGATCGGCCATGGTCGTTTTTCTCTCACGACCTTCACCCAAGACAGCGTGTTTCAAATGAGCCGAGTCAATTGAAGTGCTTTTTAATCTGATGTGAGCAAGCACTGTCACATAGGGCATTTTGCCCACCTGACGTGGGCGAGAGAAAAAAGCTGACGCAAGCAAGGGTAAAATCTGACGCAAGCGAGGGTAAAGGCTGACATGACTGAGCACAGTCGTGTAGGGCATTCTGCCCACCCAAAAATTAGTGCCTGTTTTGCTTACATCATTTATCGGGTCACGTGCACCCCAATCCAACCTTATTGGTTCCAGGTTTTCACAGGGACTTTTCGTAAAAAGGAAACCAGGGCGAATCTTCAGTACTGCCATCTTGGATGAAATCTGGCCTTCTGATTGGCTAAGAGCAGTCACATGGGCTAAATCCGGCCTTCTAATTGGCTACGGGCCCAATGAGCATGCTATACCACTATTTTCCAAAGATTTCTGGCCACTATCGGAAGATTTCCCAGGATTCTCAAAAAATTGTCTGATGTCCACAAAAAACGTTTGAATTTGTTTTGATCATACACCAACAAATTTAAGTTAAAAGGTCAAACATGATAATTATCAAAGAAGTCACCTATATCTTGACTAGTGAGGATATGGAAAATACATGGAATAATATGGAAAATATGCATGAATTTTACAAACTGTACATTTTTCCAGTAAAATACTCTATACAATTTAACTCCATGAAGTTAAGTTAAGTTAGTCAGTTTTTATTTAAAGGTTTTAATGATTCCTAGTTTTACTTTCATTTTTACAGCTTAGCTATTTTATTTGTTAGTAATTTTTTATCACTGATGTAAATTTTTAATGTAAAT
>Ga0126338_10002591_pt1 | contig 12477 bp, 8 predicted proteins | sample OrbCmetagenome_2_FD_92529 | JGI IMG/M metagenome (GOLD analysis project Ga0126338, IMG submission 92529) | Coral microbial communities from Petempiche,Puerto Morelos, Mexico - Orbicella C C metagenome | ecosystem: Host-associated > Invertebrates > Cnidaria > Coral | place: Petempiche,Puerto... | reverse complement strand
GCTAAAAAAGCATCTATTAAACGTTTAGGTAAAATAGAACCAAGCTTCAAAATCTAGAGCACTTTGATGTTCTCGAAGGCAGTAAAATAAACCCTGTAAAAATTTTGGGAAATGTAGAGGAAGAAGAACAAGAAGAGGAGGAGGAGGAGGATGATGATGAATATTATGGTGATGATGATAATGATGGAGGAGCAGGAGGAGAACAAACACGTACCCTGATCCTTCACAGGAGTGACGTATCCCTTGGTTCTCCAGTCAACAGTATCAGGCAGACTTATTCCACTGGGAGGAAGAAAAGACGACCCTTGTTGTTTTGTTTCGTTGGAAAAGTGAGAACGAAGTCCCAGGAAAAAGAAACGATATTCATCGACTGTCAGATCACCGAACTGGTTCATAGCCAGGGTGTATGAGTGTCCTTCAGAGTTATGTTGTTGAATTTTCTAGAAATACATTAGACAGGGCGATTAAGAATAAGATACTGAGAAAAACTGTTCGTGATAAACATTTCAGCAGTCCCACAAAGCCTCCTTCATCGCGGACCTCTGTGCTTCATTTTCGTTTTCTAAACCAAGTGATAATGGTTATGAATGCTTAAGTACCGAGAGTAAACTAGCAAAACTGAAAATTAAAGTATCAACTGGCTACGTAACGACTTTATTTATCCCATGATGTTTCGATCGTTTTCAACGTCACGCAATAAAAAAGTAAATCGAAAACCATCCAGTGGATATATTCAAGAAATTGTGATCTTATAGGAAATCAATAAAGAAGACACTTCTCCAAGCTTTAGGTCTCTGCGTTTTCCCAAACTGCAGTTATTTGTCGAAATGTTTCGCAGAAATTTATGGAAACGCCATGATGGTGCACCCCTGCGGTGCACCAATATGGCGGCCGGGAACCAGTGTAAACATCTGGAACTTACTTTGGTTACCTAGGCGACTGATTATCTGTACTGAACAAACAATCATTTACATGAGCACTTTTCCTAATGGTCTAACTTCTAAAAAGCTAAAAATCATGAAATAAGTATATATTTTTCGAGACGTGTGATCGTGGCTTTGTGTTACTCACCGCCACAAATCTGAAATTCAAAATACGCTGGTTTCCAAACGAAGCACACTATCGAGCTGTAAAATTTAAACAAATATAAATTTACCCCCCTTTTATGCCTGATGGGTATAAAAACTTTGGTGGCTCTTTAGTTTTCGATTTTAGAAAATAATGACGTCACGTGAAAACGATCTATTGAAAAACAAGCCTTCTGATGGAAATATGCAAAAATTAGTTAGAGTGAATAAGACAGTGTTCGTCACTGCTCTGTCTTTACCTTGCTGCTGTATCGCACTTCACGCTTGCAATTGTTTCGAGATTTTAAGACGTAAATTTGAAACAAATTCGGAGACTTTCGAAACTTGAACGGCAATATCAACGACACTGAGAAAATTTCGTAGAAATTACTTAAATCTTTGAACACTCGCCTCTAAAAACAGGGAATAGTGATTCACCTGCAGATAAATCGTGTGAGATTTGTATTAATCCGTCTTTCGGCGATCTTTGTATTGCAACCGAAGTGGTACACAACAAATATGTTAAGGAAGTTACTGCCCGAGTTCGAGGTGAACTGTACATGTTCTTATCAAGGAAATGAACGACTTTTACTTACATCACAGTTTATAATCTGAGAACTCTACCTTCAATACTTCTCGTTGAAACGTTCCTCAGTTTTGTTACTCCGTCGATAGCATTGTGTATTAGTTTGACGTAGTTTTATTATTAACACCAACGCTGGCAACAGAATAAGAACACACTCTTCCTTGACTCAACGTGACTATTTGATAATTAGATTAGTTGTTTGTCGGTAAAATGAAAATTTGCATTTTGATTAAAACAAAATCGTTCCTCTTCAACTTTTCAGCAGATATTTAACTTTTATTTTCCATTTATCTCCAGCAGTGAGTGAAAAAATACACATCTTTCTTATATTTTCGTGCAAGCAAAGGTACTTTGTGGCACACATTGGCGAGAAAACAAAAGTATCAAGTTACAAACGTTGGCGTGAAAAGTGCAATTGTCACATTTGCTGCAATGACTTTCAAAATCGTCTTGACAAACGGTAATTGTAAGTTATTTTTGGGCCTTGAAAGAAAACACAAACATGAAACATACGTACTGCTAAGATGATGTCTTATCAAGTTTTTGTCCGCTCATATTCCGTTCATATTAGTTGACTACCAAGGGAGAAAACGGCATGGGTGGACCTATGTGACTACTGTATCAAAGTCGTAAATTATACTCTGCACTATCTGAGATTGTCTCACTAGTTAAAACGTTTTACATACCCTCAAGTTATCTCTCCAAATTGCATAACGAGCCTCTTCTTCGGTGTCTGTCTCGTATTTCTTGTCATGTAAAGTTTTCCAAGCCTGCCACTGTTCCTTGTATCCATCAAACTTCAGAAAAGCGCAGCTTGCAACGGATAAGCAAAGCACAAATGCGATAACACCTTTCATTTTGACGAAGAGTAACTTCTTTCCTACCCCACGTGCACCGAACCACGATAACCATTGAAAATGCTGATAACTCGGAATGCTGGTAGTTTATTAACACCGAGAAGTTACAAGTCACTAGATCGAAACAACCAATTCTCAGCTCGAACCTTAAGCGCGCTGGAGCCTCAGAATCTAAGCTCAAACCTATTGTGGAATGAGGAACAAAGATAACAATTTTAAACACGAAAATAAAATAAAATAAGATAAACCCATACTTCATTATTCAAATCGTTTCCCGACAGAAAGGCTGGATTCAGCGCAAGGCCCTTTAAGCATCCCAATAAATATTTCTCAATAATGAATGATGCAGAGGTACCACTTTTATTCCACGAGTTGTGAAATCGTTTAATTAAGGCTGTGCATTGGTATTCGGGTATTCTCTAGGAACGCACTAACGAACAAGATCAATATTTACCAAGATATTCGGTTCTAGCTACACGGCAGTTTCGAGAAAGGTTGTGTAAAAGCGTACGCTACAATGCCGTAAGGTATTATGGGTTATTCTGTTCAAGATTGCTTGATTGAAGCTCAATGTGTTAATTAATAGGAAAGAGTGCTAACACGTGTATTCAGACTTTGGGTTCTTTCTTCTTGCTGAAGGAAGCAACGTCAACACACGCTAGTGCTCACATTTTCTCCTTCGTTCTTGCTAAAACAACGTCAACCCATAAGACCAATTAAAATGGCAGGGGGGGGGGGAGGGGTCCTTCTTTATTGGCCGTGAATTTGTTGCTAAGGAAGGTTTCTAACCGTCATATTTTGAAAACCAGACCTCCTAAGGATAAGTTTTTTGCACAGGTTTGTTCCATTGAAGACTCCTGCAAAAGTTTCAAATCACGGCCATATTTAACCAGTGAAGTAACCAGAATAGAAAGGCATCTAAATCCGAAAATGTAAATCAGCGTCAATAATTATGAACGTCCACGTACTTCATGCTACGTAAGGGTCTTACGAAACTCGCATTATCTGATAAAAGTTTGGAGGTAATAAACACCACATTAACAGACTTTTACAGTAGCTTTCCTCTTTTAGGTATAAACAATAGGGCCTTACCTACCATTATAAAGAAGGCCAATTTATTTCTGATTCATGAGAAAAATTGGAACTCTTTCCCTTTTCTTTCAAATTTTAGGGATTTAATAAATTCTAACGCGCGGTTTGGGACTAGCACTATGGTTACGCACTCGAAATCATATCTTTTTTGATTTAGCACTACAAAACTCTCCAAAATAGCTTTCCTCTAAATATTGCCTTTAGCAGCAATCCCTTAGCAACTGCTCTAAATATGTAGTTAAGCAGGACCCCGCTTAATAGCAGTGGCTATATGCCCTGCAGCAAAAGCCCATTACCCTGCCAACAGTGGGAAATTTTCACAGCTTTTCACGGCAGGTGTTACTGAAACCTCTTGAGAGTATTCTGTGTTTGTTTGGAAATGCCAAACGTTTCGAAAAGTCAGTTTTGTTTTCAAGTTGACCAATTTTCCGACGGTTTCATATTTTTGACGGTATGACAGTGAAAACCAGCGATATGATATGTTGTTTTCGAAATGAATTTTCGCTATTTAAAGAAACATTGTTCTGTCCTTGGGTGACAAGCATTAGGGCCTCACATGATCCGCATCGTGGTGCATCTGGTGTAGAGAACGTCACACCGCAATGAACATGCTAGCCTCTACACAGAACGTTCCCAAGCTAAGCTAACGCACGATAATGGCAAAATACCGGTTGAACGGCCAACGTGCGAGAAAACTGCCAGTTAACCAGACCATGTTACACCAGAAGGCTGGAATGATCCAGAACTTATGTTTTATTCAATGATTCTCAGCCGCTGAGGCAACATAATGCAAGTTTTTGACGATTAAATAACTTTGAAATCAAAATCTCACGGGAAGAGTTCAGATCCAAACGAATAAACCAAAAGTCTCAGGACGCGACAGATCATCAGAGTTTCACAGATATGTACGCTTTTAAGCAGTTTCGAAAATGAAGCCGACAAAAATAAAGCCTTGAACGAAACCAAAAATTCCCACATATTACCACAGGCAGCCCAATCTAATTGTACATCCTTTCACAGTTCAACGCTCTTTAAATTTTTGCATTTGTTCCGTTGTTGATGTTGTTGTTGTTTTGGTTCCGTTTTCAGGATAAACTTGTTCAAGACACCACGAATACCACGATTTTAGTGATTTTAACTTCGGACAGAAAAAGTGCCCGAAAATAAAACCGTCCGAAATTTGTAGACATACGAAATTTTAAGAGTCCGAAATATTTACGGAACAGTGCATGTAAAACTTTGAAGTAGCTCCAAAGCTCCTAGTCTCGTTTATGCTGGGTTTTATGGAGCAGCCTCTATTTGAGACACTACTTGACATACATAACGGCTTAATAGAATTTGTGTTATTTTCTTATCGGTGTATTCTCAAAACCTTGAGCCTGCAGTAAAACTATCATTGTCACAGATGTTATTTCAGTGTAATTCGTGTTTTGTAGGCGTAAATTCACTTTAACTATGTTTCAGCACAGTGTCCGAAATAAAATAAAAAGTGTCCAAAACTGAGCCGTCCCAAATTTCTTGCAAGCAATTAATAAAATGCTTCCAGACACCAAGTGACTTTTTGCACTCGGGTACCCTATCTCAGTCGACTACAACCAGAGATGCTGACAGGTATTTTATTGCAAATGATTTAAAAACAATTCTTTCATATAAACAAAAAAATTCATCTTATGTCCTCGGTATACAACATATGTCTGGATTTACGAAAAAGGAGAAGGGTATGAGAATTTCAGTTTTTCGCCGCAACTCGCGCCAAAAACATATTTTTCATAAATCTAGTCATACATATAAATATAAAAGCTTAGTTTATTGGAGTTAGCGCTTTCGTCGCTTTGGTAAAATTTTGACTGAAATAATCCACCAAACGTGGAACAAAAATTTCTACTTAACAACAAATAGTTTTCTGCCGTGCAATGTTCTGAAAAATTAAGTTATTCGTCGAAACGTATCCACCTCAGCGGTCCGTATTACAAAATTCGGACCGCTCAGTCAGCCAATTAGCATTCTCCCCTTCATCGTAAACTAGGTTGTCTTGCTAGGATCAAACAAGCGGATAGCTAGCAAGTGTAGCGATTCCACACTGGTTGTCCTTGTTTCTTGACATCATGATGTAACCTTCCATTCCCCACCTGGTCCCCCAGGAGTTCTTCACTAGCCAGTAGTCTTTGTCTTGATAGGTTCCATAGCCAACGACCAAAACGCCATGATCAAGATATTCGCTGCTGCAAGATCTGTAGTAAAGTAACAAATGCCGTTAAAGTGCTGCTACGACGAAAATGGCATCTTTCTTATCTAAGCAATTTTAAAACATAAACAAGTAGCCAGTACGAGAAGAAAAATGCTGTTTACAATTTTCAAATATCTCTTTTCGTTCCAGAGATATTCAAGTTTTAAAATATGCAAAATAGCCAAGTGATGACGTCATAAACTCAACCGAATTTTGATCAAATATGATGAACAAAAATATCTCAGCTAATTTGAAACAGAAATGTTTGATTCTTTGCAGTAATATGAGGCTAACGGCTTTGGCACCATGGTAACATACTGGGTTTCAGACCTCCCCAATATTAGAGGCTTTTCTGGCCACCTTAAACGTTTCACACTGAAATTTAACATGTACCGCGTTACTATCGAATTTTTGTATAAATCTATTAGCGTTCTATCACGAATGCCGTTCTGTAAGTGGCCACGTTACTCACTATCTATTCTGTTTTAGATAGTGAGAAGCTTAGCACTGTGCGCTGGGGGCTGTGGAAACACTCGCCGACAGGCGAAAGAGGGAGTAGTCGTAGTCTACAAGGGGGCTGGCCAGCGTGACAAAGATTGCTGCGGAAATTACTCACGGTTCATCGTAGACTCCACTGGAATAGAACCGAAACGATTTAACGCTGGCGTCAATGCCGACGGAGATTGGTCCCACTGTGGCGGTGGCCGAGTGAAGGGTCGTTTCGTTTCTTTTAGGAATGTCAACGTACCCTGGAAAGGTGATGTGATAACAATCCATACATCATCTCCGTACTTAATAGATTTCTCATGGTATCAGCTGCCTTGCCCACGACAGCAGTACCCGTAGTTCGAGCGGCGGTAACAACCTTACTGTCCAACCGAAACGACAGCAATAAAAGTCTTATGAAACAACAATAAACTAACAATAAATACAAAGCTTGCAACTGTTTTGGCCTCGTGTACACTTAACCCCAGAGCCCTGAGTTTGATCTGTATAGGTATTAAATCAAATGATTTTCAGTGTAAATCGGAATAAATAAGCCCAAGTAATTTTTCAAAGACTGAATTATATTTAAACGAGCCCATATGGCGAGTGCAATTTGTAGTCTTTGAAAAATTAACGACTTCAGCAATCGAACGAAATCGAACACCAAACTTTGTGTGAAGTTGATTCCCGAATCAGCAAAACTCAATCGAACAAATCAGCGCCTGAAACCATATCTCCGGCTCACGTGTTATGCGCAAGTAACTCGAGCCTCCAGAAACTTGGTTTTGATTTTCAACAGGACCACGACGGCCAAGACAGGTTTTGAAAAAAATCAAGAGTTCGGAAATCAAACTTTCGATTGAGTTCGATTGTCCAATTTTACTATGCTGGGCTTGTTCGATCTGCCCCGATAAGTCTTGACATCAGAATGGAGACCTGCGTGAAACATTCACCACAATTCTTTGCTTGGTGTTTTAGAATTTCCTTTTTCCGCGCAAGAACGCTAAATCCTACTCGGGGGGGGGGGGGAGTTCTCCCTTACCAGGGCTATACAGGTACTTGCGGCTCCAAAGGGTATATGGTTTTTCTCAGCCGTTTTATTCATAAATAGGGTATTGATTTTGGCCCTTTTGGTCATAACTAGGATAAGGTTTTTGCTCTCTAGTCTTGAATTGGATATGTTGTTTAGAAGTACCTTGTGGCACTAAATTTTTGCGGGAGTTCATTTTTGCGAATCGGCAATTTTTTGTAGTTTGCGGGAACTGGTTTTCTTGCTGAGCACTAATTTTTGCGATTTCGGAAAGTCGTCTTTCATTGAAATTACAACATTTTCGCATTTTTTAATTAAACTGCATGTAATTGACAATAATGCAGTAATTAGTGTCTCTTTACTACAGTAACATCGTGTTCTTGTGTGGCTGATTGCTCCGGCAATTGACCAGCAATAACATTTCATCGTTTTGTTTCTGAATGAAAGAGACGATTAAAAAAAATGAATAGTAGCAACAAGATTTTTCATGTGATGTCTCTGTGTATAATTTCGGCAGTGGAGTCGGGAACAATTTTTCGCGGATCGCAAAAATTATAACCCGCAAATATAGTGCCACACGTTAGCTACTTTTTCATCCTTAATGATAACACCATCGACAAAAGCCCTTCACAGTACCTTCAGGTTTCAATATCGGTGTGAACTAGATAACTTTTTATAAAGCCGGTCTCAAGTGAAACAGGGTATTGATTAAATGATCTTGTCATAACTAGGATATTCAAATTATGGTCAGGTCATAAATAGGGTAGGGAAAATCGCACAGTTTGGTCATAAATAGGGTAAGGGTGTTGGGAAGCGGGCCGCTCACCACCATACAATTTTTCTGAGAGTATTTCCCGGGATTCTGTTTCAGTGTCTGTTACCTGTCATGGTGGCCCCAACATTTCTTCGTTGAAATCGACATGGGTTGTCTTCAGCCACATACGGGTAACTGGCCTCCGTGTCGACTCCATGATTTCCTATGATGTAGTCAAACGCCCTATCCATGAATCCACCCTGACAGCCTAAATTTCCAGATGTTCTGGAGCAATCGACCAGATTCTGTTCACTGAGGGAGACGAGTTTTCCTGTTTTCTTGAAGTGCTGTCCTTCCAGTGATCCGGTCGCGCTGAACGCCCAGCAAGAACCGCAATGGCCTGTATGGTAGGATAGAATTTTTGTCAACAATTTTTTTCAGTGATTTATAAAAGATAATACAAATATCAAACGGTTCTAAAAAAACACTGACAAGAATCATTCATAACAGTACGTTTCCATAAAGGAAACCGCGATCAGCAACATAATCTTGCTACGAAAGGAAATGCTTGATTATCGTCTGGGTTTTACCGGCTAGGATGAGAACATGAAGAGTTAATAAGTAAATCCCTTATATAGGCCTTATTCTCAAGCCAATCCCTCTAAAGCTATTTTTAGATCACTCCTGGTTTCAGATATTCCAGTAGCGTCCAGAATAACCAATCCTGTGAGGGAACGTTTGGTCACGTGGGCAGCCTAAGATGCTTAACACAAATTTTTATCATCCACGCAAATGTTTTCTTAAGGCCCGTTTACACAGGCGATTTTTGTCGAGGCAACTCGATGCAATTTTTGTCGCGCTAAAGTTGCAACTTCAAAATCGCACGTGCGATTTTCAGGTGCGATTTTCAGTGCGATTAGTCGCCGCGATATCGCCGGGGTTTCGAACATGTCTGAAACTTGATGCAACTTAAGCGCGACAAAAATTGCATCGAATTATCGCGGCAAAAATCGCCTGTGTAAACGGGCCTTTAGAGATCACGCACTTAACAGTATCATTCGTCGGAGAACTGCATGGGCACCATTTTCATCAAAAATAAAAGGCGTAACCATTTAATAAATAAATAAAGAATCCGGGATATGATAGATAATTGATATATAAATATCCTCACCAAGATTCAGGTCTGTGGTTTTTCATTCGTGTATTATTCAGAGAAGTCCTTGAGTCGAATTTATAGAGCTTTCGTGGAGATACCATGTTGGTGCCCCTCGGAGGGGCTCCAACATGGCCGCCCGTAAAGTGAACGAAACATCTGCACGTTATTGAGTTTTGCTATTTGAGTGAAAAGTTCTATAACTCTAGAGCTTGAAGACATTAAAATTAATACTACTTCTAGTACAAGAACTGTTCAGTTAGTAACAACTTAAGCGGTGACTCATCTTTTGACTTACGCGATTGCCTTCTCGTGCGGCCATTTTATGTCACGCAACGCAGAAGCTTGGAAATTCAAACGTGCTCTACTACAAAACGAAGAACCCTATCGAGTTTCAACGTTGTAAAAGGTCACGTTCTTAGAGAGTCTTATATCTGATGAAACTAAAACCTCAGAGGAAAAGGTAATTTCTAATTTTGGAATATGATAGCGTCACATGAAAACCGGATCATAGCTCTTACTCCTCGTGCTCTTCTTATTATAATTACGTGACTTGTGAAATCATATCGCGAGAAAGAACAGAGAAATCGATCACCTTGATCTTTGACTTCTGTGACATATCCCTCCTTTCTCCAGTCAACTTCAGTTGGCAAACTCACGTGCCCAGGCTCCAGGTACGCCGAGCCGCTTCTCTTGGTCTCGCTGGAAAAGCGGTACAGGTACAGTGGTCGCAGGTACAGGAAGCTGAATTCATTTTGAGTGAGGTCTCCAAAGCGGTTCATGGCCAGCCGATATGAGCGACCTTGGGAGTTGTGTTCGTTGATTGTCTAGTATGGAAATGTTTATAGGTTAAATGTATTTCAAGCACTATGTGTCCTATGTGAAAAAGATTCCTTTCCAGTGATTAACGCTGTGGAAATATTTTCAGCTGGGCCCAGTGTAAGGTGTTTCTTCTTCTCGTTTTTCTTTTATGAAACAGCACCTCGTTCCCAGGGTCTCTCGTCTTCTCGCCCAACCGGAGGGAAGATGAGAGACCGTGGGAACGAGGTTGATGAGGGAAGACGAGATAGCTTTGGAACGAGGTTGAAGAAACAGCGGGTACAAATCCCGGGAGAATTCCCATATGAAAAGGACGGGGGTGCTCGTCATACCTTTTAGGGGTTAAAAAGCGGTTTTGTACCTCATAGGGTGTTTAGCCTCAAAAGGTCCTCAGTGGAGCTTTTGCAGCACCTTTTAGGGTATCGAGCCAAAAAAAACATGACAGGAGATAACGTTTCGTTTTAAAATTGGTACCTCTTAGGGATGAAAAAAATTTCAAGCCACGTCCACAAAACAGGATCTTGGTACCTCTTAGAGGCCACAAATCCGCTAAGCAAATAGTCAGTATGGAAGACGATACTGAATCAGTCTTGGTCTTAAATATAATCGAGTTTATCGACCTGAAGCAAAGGATAGTTACTTTTTTCTCTTTGTAAACGTTAGAAGATCGTCTTCGCGTCGACGTTTTGACGAGGACGGACCTATTGACCCGAATTGGTTGTAATCCTTTGTTTTTTTGTACTGTAGTCGTTTAAACCCGAGGTAGGTAACACTACCCACTAACTAAGGGCTCAAGGACCTTAGTACCCACTTGTGTAAATAGGTACCGGCGACCTTAATCCCTAGGGGTGACCCTGCAATGGACTAGCATCCCATCCAGGGGGGAGTAGAAATATTCCTAGTCGCTTCATGCTACAGAAGCCTGGATAAGCTCCGGCCGGATGGGCCACTTGGCTTGTACGTAGACTTATCCTTTTACCCTTGGGATGAGAATGATCTTATGTACAATATTTGAGGCATTTGATGAGGGTCTGAATGAGGGTACCTCGATAACACTAAACACTTAATTTTTGGCTCTGTAACACAGAACAGTTAAATTTTAGGCATTTTAACATTAACAGTAAAAAATTCTCTGTAACAGTAAATTTTATCCCGAAGGAAACAAAAACGGCCCCTAAAAGGGCAATGTTATTTTGTTCAGTATAGCAAGAAGTTTTCGGCCTCTTTCCGACAGTTCTCGATCTTTTCGGAAGATTTCCGAAGATTCCCGAAGACAGCCGAAGATTTCCAAAGACTACCGAAGATGTACAGAGACTACCAAAAGTAGACTACTCGTTAAGTCCAAGAAATTCCCTCAGATGTTTCTTGACGGCTGCCACGCCGGATTGCTTCGAAAGGTCGAAAGTGACACTGCTTCTATGCCTTTCGAAACCAGAATCCTCTCCGCTTCTATAGAAGCTCACTAGAACTTTGACAACATCGGAGGAGAATCCATTCGATGCCGATGCCGCCATCGCCGCCATGTTTCGACGCTGACCAAAGGATCGTGGGCTCTTGGCACGAGGTAGTTCCCAATGCTGCCCGGGCTTCCCAGAATAGACAGAATACTGTTGCACATTGGGTCGAAAAAAGAGACTACAGAACTTTTGAGAGGCTTTGAGCACGGGCTCGAAGTTCATGAGTGATTTCATTACCGATTCTCGTGGAGCAGATAAGAATTCGCAATGCTAAAAGACTATGGGACCCTATGGGGTTTCCACGAAAAACCCTCTAAACACTTAACAGTATTTTCTCCAGAAACACTAAACATTAAAAATTTGGCCAATTTAACAGCAAACACTAAAAATTATGGTCAAATAACACTAAACACTAATCCCCATTCAGACCCTCATTTGATTAGTGTGAGTCCGTTCAAATGTTTTTTTTGCGCCGATAAATTCGATCTTCGATAAAATAAGTACATGGATATGCAAAATGAAAATACGAAAACATGAAAAGGCCGATCACTCACACTGTATGGATTGGTCCATTTTTAATCGATTTCCGTACTACTACTTATTTTCGATTGATTCTCTCAAAAACGATCTACTCTCGGTTTTATCGATTGAACAGAGTTTCAGTGGGCCAGTCACGTTGGTGATCTTTGTTTACCAAGGATTTTGGCTTGTACTTCGGATGAAATACAAGTTGGTGATGAGTGCGTGGTGAGTATTAAATACATCTACAAAAATAGTTCGGTGTCCTGAGTTATTCCGATTAGTTCTCATAGTATCTCACCTTAAGGTTGTCTCTCCAAATAGCTTTCCTCATTGCCTCCTCGCTCTTGGTAGCGTAGCTTTTACCATGAAAACTCTTCCACGCTTCCCACTGTAATTCATCTTCTTCTACCTTGAGGACAAAGCCACT
>Ga0126338_10002590_pt1 | contig 12479 bp, 3 predicted proteins | sample OrbCmetagenome_2_FD_92529 | JGI IMG/M metagenome (GOLD analysis project Ga0126338, IMG submission 92529) | Coral microbial communities from Petempiche,Puerto Morelos, Mexico - Orbicella C C metagenome | ecosystem: Host-associated > Invertebrates > Cnidaria > Coral | place: Petempiche,Puerto... | reverse complement strand
TTCTCAAGGCCTCAATGCTAGGCTTTGTACTGGTGTTTGAGGCAAATATGCTAATCACTGTGGGCTGTGACAAGGATTTCAAGTGAAGCTAGGTGAACAAGGTTTAATGCAAGACTAATCCCGTCTCTAGATCTCACTCTGTTTGACGCTGCAAAGTGACATCTCCCTTCCGCTTGGCCGCAGGAGATCTGGGTTCAATATAGACACTACTGTATTCTACAACCGAGTACAGGCAACTCCGGTTCCTAAACTCGACCAGACGCGAATGATCTCAGTAAGTCAACATTATCAACATTATACATCGGGAAGTTGGTGCAGCACCTAAACGCTTACAATCAGTTCTAACCATAATACTGAAGGTAGATAAGAGACTGCAAATATGGCAAATGTTTTATCTTTATGTCTTACCTGTGTTATCGTGTCCTATTCTGAGAGTCGTCAAAACTCCCAAGTTTGCGTGCTGTAGACAAAGAAACATTGAAGACTTCACTGGACAGTTATGGAGAAGATAGTTAATTCAATCTTCTGTGAAACAATATTCATCACAATCTGATCTTTTTCCATGGTAGTGGGTTCTGAACAGAAATTTTTGTACGGCATAGTGATATGAATGAATCACAAGTACAATGGTATTTTTTACGATAACTGCAGAATTTCTCGCGCGCTCATTGGCTAAGCGGACAAACACATAAATTTATAATTTATGCGATGCGTCAACGAGCGAGAGCGGACAATTTGTTATCGTAAAAAACAAACTGACGTCAGTTTTTCATGCGTCTGTCCTGTTATCGACAATGAATTTCGTCGTAACATTGTCAAAGCAGTCTGCAGATCCACAGCTACTTTGACAATGTCATGACGAAATTCATAATCAATAACAGGTCAGACGCTGGAAAAACTGTCAATTTGTTCAATCATACTGCTATCATAAAGGGAGATGCCAAACCCATACTCTGACAAAAACCTAGCTTTCTAACCTATCAAAACAAGTAGCTACAATTGCAGAATCGTATGTGTGACAATTTCCAAGTCAAAACTGCACTTCGTACCAAAAAGGAGTCAATGCTTTGTTTTCTAAACGTTGTGTAGTTCCTCACCTGAAATCTGAACTCGTTCTCATTCTTGGGTATGTTCATCACACCTGTGTCTGTAATGCTTCCAGCAAGGGTCATCCATGACTGTGCTGTGGTGGTACCACCACCCAACTGCTTCCCGGTCTTAATCACCACTTTGTATGTAATGGCTGCGTAAATACGCGCGAAGACAGTACTTTAAAATAGCTCATCTTGAAAAATTTAGCCAAAGTTTGTAGTTCTTAATCCGTCTCCATACAGCTGTAGTCCCGAAACTTAACCCACTTTATCTTTTTTTTTTGTTTTAACTATCTGATGTTTTTCTCCTTTGGTATATCATAATTTCAACGCTGCCTTTGATATGAAGATCAATTTCAAAATCACAAAAAAGATGGCTTTACATTAAGACATTACATTAAAACATTAAGAAACGACACAATTTGTATGAAAACCTTCAATTGCAAAAGATTTTTCTGATATACATTATACGACAGGAGACAAATAGGAGACGTGAAGGCCGTCAATGTTTTCCAGACGGGTTATATGAAGATAAATTTAAAAGAGATAGAATGCAACTTCGCGAAAAGAGAACGACGAAGACTGCATTGTCGGAAAACAAGCTTCATGTGTCTGCAGTCTGAGTGCGGCGCTTCCAGACAGGGGTAATGATCTCATTGAGGATACAGTACACCTTTGCTTCACACGCTTTATACGCTCAAATACATCACACGCATGAAAACCATTTACAATACTCGAAACTTTATGTTCTAATTCAGGTGGTTTCCCCCACGACTCCTGTCTTCCTGGGTCTTTCTCAGGATAGCATACCCCTCTTCGACAGCAAACACTGACACAACGTGAAGAAAACTAAACAAAGTACTGACCTGTGTTCTGAAAACCATTTGTAAAGCAAAAGAAGTCGACGGCGTTGAGTGAAAGAAGATGATATAAAAACTGCTCCTTTTCCTCTTCTGTTCGCAAGAAGGCGTAATCTTTATATCTCTCCCTGTTACAGAAGAAGTGGATGATCACAGAACTATCAGTACTAGGACTAGACCACGATCAGTTCTTTTTCCCCTCTGTAATCTTAAGGTCCATTCGAATTCTATGTCTACAATGTTTTTTTTCTAGTAATCTTTGAAGTTTTGCCTTGCACAAAGCGTTGCGATACCCAGGATCTTTCATTTTCACAACCCTCTCGTCCTAGGAAGAATGAAGGCCCTGGGAACGAAGCTGAGAGCGGGGGAATACTCAATACGGAGGTTGCTGCCCTACACAGGGTGGGTATCTTAGGTTTTCTCTGTTCTGTTCTCAGCAGCACCCCTACCCCAAACAACTCAACCATGGGATAAGGACACCCCCCTGATTCAAGGTTGAGTGTTTTACTGGTTTTCGATGGGTTTTAACCATTCACGGTCCCGTACTGATCAGCTCTCTGATTAATTTGATTGGCACTCATCGGAAGAGCACTCTACAAAACACATTTCCTCACCTGAGAAGATCTGTATTTGTGAGAACTTGTTTCAGGTGCTTGGAGAGCACTTTCTTCTCTAGAGCCAATCTACAACGTGAAATGTAAGACAATCATATTGTTAAATACAACTCAGCTGTCAGAAATGATATGGCTCACTCATTTGTGCTCACCTGATCCATGCTCGGGCATGTCCAACGTCTGTCTTGATTTCTGCCATACCCTGCACGTGACTAACCAAACAAAATCTAAGTTATCAAAGAGAAACACAATATATAACATCCAAGCTACATAAATTACAATATATTTTTTTAACAATATTACACGTGATGTGAGACTACAGAGACACAGAGAGAATGAAAAGCAGGCCACAGAAGCTAAATTTAGCTGAGGCATAGCCTGCATAGCTGTAGCGGTTTAGTTAGTCGGGGTAGACTAAGCCGCCAGCTACGCAGGTTAGCTGAGGTGTAAACCGCAATGTCCGAGTGCATTGTACTGTTTGATCCTTGGAGTGGGTACTTTACAAGTTGCCCAACAAATTTCTAGCACTATGATAGAAATGCTCATAACGTTTGTATTTCACGGCAGAAAGAGTAGCTGGAAGCAGTATTAACTCCAAGAGCTGGAGAGTGTAGAGTACTAGTGGAACAGAGCAAAGTTCACAGCAGTAAACCACATGAGGTTGTGCATATTGTTGACGCCCCATGCTCCAGTGAATGATGAGAAGCTGCTGTATGACAGTTATATCAAAAGACCTAAGAAGACACAGATCAAGTGGTGCGAGTTTGAAAAATGGGCAAGGTCGTTGTGTTATGTACTAGTTGAAGACAATTCACTCTCACAGTGCCTCTATGTACTTAGGAGAATCACTGGCTACCGGCAAATTGTTGGCACAGCCTGACAGAATGCTGTCAGGGAATAACCTGCAGTGGATTTCACTAGCATTGTAGACCCTTCATGCATCTCTCCTCTGCAGAGGCCTCTTTCGTACTACTGTACCTTGACCGATCAGGCTGACAGTTTGGAGGCTGAGGAGAATCCACCTTCCTGTTCTCTAGAGAGTCTCTGCAGAGGAGTGAGCCTTCATGCTATGGAAACCACAGTAAGCAATTGCCTGATATGATATAGTTACACTTAAACCTTTTAACTTGACACAACACTCCACATTCAGGGGTTTGATTAACATTTTCAGTGTGAGGGCAACTGGTTTTCATAGGCGGGCAAAATATTTTGAAGTGGACTTCTTTATAAGAGAAACTTTCCACCAGAAGGTCAAACCAGGTGGGCAAAATCATCCTCATGGCCAGTCAATTTGCCCGGTGCCTAGCACTAAATGAAACCCCCGCACATTGATCATGTTGTTTTAAAGTGGTATACCTCATGTCAGCTAACACGGAGCTGATAGTGTTCTGCTGTTGAGACAGCTGAATGGACTGCAACATGTTTGAGATGTCAGGTGATGTACATCTCCTTCCCATTTGACTCTGTTTGTCTGTTTCCTTAATGGCTGAAAAACCACACAAATAAGCAAATAAAATTAAATTAAATTGCAGTCAAACCTCCTTTTATAGTCACCCCCTTAAAACAAAAAGAAAATGTAAATCCTAGAGGCACACAGCAATGTATCTATGCAAGGAAGGTTAAAAAATGCAGTTTGTATGCAGCTGGGAATTTATTACCAAAAAACCCAAATATCCGACTTTGCACCATTTGGGATGTTTTTAAGCTTGCTTTGGATAGAGTTCCCAAATTTATGGCCAAAGGACTCATTTTTTGAAAAATATGGTCAAGTGATGTAAGTCTCTACTTTTGAGCAGTGTGTGACTGAGCCAATTCAAGTGTCTGACTGGAGGGTGTCTGTTACGGTAACTAGGAGAGTTGTACTACATCAACTGAAAATGTCTAAGAGGCTTAACAGCTATTGGCTGTGAGAGCTAAGTGTGTATAAAATGGGGTGATAAATTATGCAGATCATATCATGTCTGGACTTAGGGTTCAAAACAGAACTAACCAATCATTAAGACAAGAAGGAGGATGTTAATAATAATTATTAAAAGTATACGTTAAAAACAAAATCTGGAAGGAGAGGCAGCCCTACTCCTTCACAAACAGACCCTTCCCTTTCACAACCTTCCCTTAACAATCATTACATCAAGCTGCTTCATTGCAGGGTTAATTACAGAGCTCTGTCTGTGTGTCAACAGTGTTATACCTGCTTGGGGTGATAAACTGTTGGTATCTTGACTATATGAAGGATCGTCTTCTATCTCTTCACATTCAAGTTGGAAAGTTAACAAGTGTGACCACACTGCTGACTTACCCTGCATGGTACAAAACAACAGGAATTTCTCATCAGACCAACTTAGAACTGGTAAATTATAATCAGCAATTAGCCCTACAAAGAAATATACCTAACATAATCCAGAGAAAAGATCTTTAGACTTGTAATGAATAATACCAAATCCACAACATCTTATTGTGCTCAACTACTTAGGACAGGCTCAGTAAACACTTTCAAGTGGCTAGTCTGATTCTCAGTTTGGGCGGGTGAATTAGGATTATCCCACCCCTTTAACCTCTGAACAGTGAACTGAGGAGGGAAGGGGAGGAAGCCTGCAGGGTGGGCGGGTGCAGGGTGGGCAGAGGGCCAGTTAAAAGTAAAACAAGATAAGCACAAGTAACACCTTTTCATTTATCAGAGATACAAGTACACCACATGAGCAATAAGCAACATTGTTCATAGCAGTATACCTCTCTCGTTTGCAGTCCATGGCTCCAAACCCTTTCCAGTAGATCACACAAGCTGGCTATTAATGTATTCTCCTCCACTCCTGAGACATTAGCATCAGAATGTCCAAGATCAACTGCCTCCTGTCCCATCTTCTGCACCAGAATTTTCTTTGTCTAGTCAGAATAAAAATCAATAATAAAAATAGTTTGTTCTTTCATATGGTCTGGATCACAGGCTGGGTGAGAGGTAATCTTCTTGTCACTGTATGTATCAACAAGATTTGTTGGCAACTTGGTGTATATTAATCAGGCATAACCATTACTGAAAAATTCTTATCCTCAGTAGACTACGAGTAGTCCCTCTTTAGCTTAGTCTGTTGTGCATAACACGAAAGAAAACTGCGAGAAAATAATGGCCGCATGAAATCCTGGGGGCGAGGAACACACAAAAGGAGGGACTACCACCTAAGCAAGAGAGTTTGAATAACACGTTGCTCTCACAACGCAAGAATATGATTGGTTTATGTTAGTAGCATTGACAACATGTTGTCAACATTCGAGATATGTGTGACATCTTGCAGGAATGTTTATCTCGCTTTCTGACAATAGAAAGCTTTGGAACCGGAGCGAATCAAGCGTTTGAATTGCGCTTCGCAAACTGTGATGTTCTTGTGATTCTGCCAACAGGCTTTGGAAAGTTTCAAATTTATCAAGTGTTTTGTTTGGCAAAGAATTCTGCCTCAAACCCGACTGCAAGCGTGTTAGTGATTTTGCCGCTCAACAGCATCGTCCAAGAACAATTCAGAGAATACAAATTCTCTGAACTTGGCCTAGCTTTCTGCCATCCATTTGAAAGACTGAACTGGACTTTCACTTGAAACCGGACTTTCACCTGAAACTTTCTGCTGCTATCATCAAACATTTCACCACAGTTGGATGATCTCCTATTTCAAATATACATAATGTAAATTCTCAGTTGAAGTTCTGCATATGAAATTTTTGCAATGGCTTTTAGATTTACACTTACCGACACAGCAAAAATTGTTACAAGATGCCTCCTTTGCCTTCTTTGTAAAACTTCTTTGGCAGTTTCACTGAACGAACACTGAACGAGAGGTATACTTCTCACAGCATGTTTTTGCCTTGCTACTTGAAGAGTAGAGCAAAGCAATTTTATTCAGGATATCTCCCAGGGTTATTGACTACAGGCGATAATAAGAGGACGTCAAGATGAGAAATCCTACACCGAGCAATCACCCGACCGGGAAAGGTTAAACTCCCGGGCTTAGGTGGTTGTCCCTCCTTTCACGTGCTCCTCGCCCCCAGGATTTTGCACGGCCAGTTTTCTTTGGCGTCACACACAACAGACTAAGCAAAAGAGGGACTACTCATGGTTTATATCCTCAGTTTCTGAGCATTTTCTTTTTTTCAAAATTCATGTTGAACATCCCCATCACTTTTACATGCCATACTATCATCCTATCTCACGACAGGGAGAAATCCCCTACTTATGAGATTGTGTCACTAAACATTCTCGACTGACATTATAGATTGTGCAACCCCGCAGGAGTAAACAGGATAACTTTGAAACTAATTTCAATCATAACTGCCATTACCTTCTGTCTGCATTCCTTTAACAGTTTCTCAATGAATCCTGTTTGAGGCTCAAGTCCCATGTCTCCAAACTGAGAACTTTTGGCTTTTGTCTCCTGCAGGTATTTCTAAAAGGAAGACCAACAGGGAATAACCACAGAGTTTGTGGGGTTTGTTCCCCAGAGCCTCATGCTAAGGTCTATTGTTTTAGACTGAATTTTAATTTATTGAAATTGGTCTATTGTAAGGATGTGTGTCAAAAAAACAATTACATTGAAAATCCTGTACTGTTTAGGTCACTTAAAATACACTTCGCACTTAATACTTTTTTCACATTTTAGCGAAGAAATATATGCAGATTTTGAGGTACTTTGATTTGGGTTAACATTAATATTGATGAAAAATGAAATGGGACCCCTTGAGCTTCCAATACTATCTTTAGAGTAAAGACTGTCAGACTACCATTTAAAGGCACACAGTCATGTGAGTGTTTGACATAAATCACGTCTTAAATTGTAGCCTATTGTCACAGTGGTTAATCAGAAAATGACTGACCAGCTATCAATTAAAATAAATTCTACAACTCATAAGTACTATCCTTCATCTATGTGTATGTAACATGTCATGACACAACTTCTCAGTGACACAAGCAAGGTCTGACATAAAGCTTAAGAAAAGAAGAAACACCTAGTAAATTGATTTCCACAGATATTAAAGTGCTTTAAGTTGTCAACTGAACCAATGCTGTAAGTGATGTGAAGAGTAACAAATTATTTCCAATTCACAGCTACAATCAGATAGATGTCAAATAACATGATCTGCTTGCTGTTTTTTGCCACAGCAAAGCTTCAGTTACATGAACATAGAAGCAGAATATATGACATTTTTGTTGCACATTGCCCTTGCATGATCACAAAAATTACATCCAAGCCTTTAGGAATGCAGAGTTAAAAAGACAAGAAGCACAGAGTATTTATGAAGCAACACTATTGTGGTACAGTGAGGCAAGAGTTTGACATACATGTACATGTAACATACCTTCATTTTTGATGCTAGTATATCTCTCATCTTCTTTCCATTCTAAACATGTCAAATGAATCAGATAAGTTATCATCTCCACTTTTCAAGCACTTCATTTTTACTGTGTCTGGAAGTTCTCTATTTCACAAACAATGGCCCAAAATGTTGCTTATGTCAAGCAGTACTGAAATGAATTTTCACTTTGAAAAATATTAATCTACAGACATCTCTCTTCTGAATATAATTTAACAATATCAGGTCAACATTAATGACCTTCTGATATGATATTGAGCATTCCTGTATTATATGTCACCACACCCACTGAAAACCAATATCTATCCTTGTAACGCAATCAGTATGTATCAAACTTACTTTATACGGGGTGGCTGTAACTAACATCACATTATTCAACATATTTGTCAGAAATCAAACCAAAATGTGAGCTCTAGATACATACATCTGAGCTGAATGTGCTTTCAAATCATTAAATTATAAAAAATATAAAATAATGTTCTTAATTTGAAAATTATTTTAATACAGCTCAGCATGAATCAAATTCTTGAAATGCTCTTGTGCTCAGCAGGCCATTCAACATTGATTCCCTGTTACTTGCATATGTACTTGCGTGATTTGTATAAAAGTATTGCATGACAATAAACTTAACACATTTGGTTGGCTCAGCTACCAGCCGGAAAATAATATTTGTTTGAGTTGTACACATGAGTATGAAATGTTTGTGGAGGTAAGGAGAATTGTGACAATTACTGACCTTTAGCAGTATCTAAACCTTAGGTATATGAATAAATATTAAATATCATTTTACTTTTGGTTTACAAAAATAATTGGAGAAAAAGTATTGTCATATGAATACAGGTCATAGCTTGTAAACTTCCACCCGCAATAACTATTCCTAAATGATTATAGTCTTGTCACTTGATAGCTAAGCTAAATGTTGAGCTGGAGAAAGTATACGTTTAGCTCTTTACTAATTAGCTGTCCTTAAATGTTGAAAAAAAAATGCACTATTCCATGTACCTCAGAAAAGCATATTTTCATTCCATTAAATACAGTCAACTCTCGCCTTTCAGACACCCCGCTATTATGGACGCTCACTATTATGGACAATATCCAGATCCCCAGCAAAAGCTATAGAGGTTTGACTGGAAATGACTCCCACTGTTACGGAATTATGGACACTTTTGTGGTACCAAAATGACAATTTTATTGTTTCGACTCTTGATGAGGCAGACACCAGGTACTTCAATATAACATGATTTTGTAAAATTACAGTCTGCTGTTCATCATTTGTCAAAATACACTTCAAAAAACTTCTGGAATGTTTATTTTGACATCAATTCTTTTTCTGTCTGCACAATAGTCCTTGCTTCACAGACATTGTCTATGTTATTTATTGCATGTTAAGGACACTTTTTATCTCACACCTCCCTACTATGAACTCTCATTATTAGGGATTTTAAACGACATCCCTGAGCGCATCCCCTATAACAAGAGTTGACCGTACATTGCAAGTAAATGTTTCAAACCTGAGGGGAATTAAGAGAAAGATGTTCAGATTGCTGTTGTTGGCGACTCTTTTTTCTCCAGTTCACTTTAGAGTGATGACCACTGATAAAATTAAAAAACAAAATAATAATATCACTTACTATAAATCGCTGTGTAAAATAAAAGAAATAACTGACCTTAGTCAATTTATGTGCTTTTATATGTATAAGCTTGTTACATATGTACCATCTAACATCAGCTCTAAGGAAATTCATTATTAATTTTAATTACTGTTAAACATTATTTCTTATCACCTAATTATTAGTAAGAATTAAAATAAAAACTATTTACCTCTTGGTATTTGGTCCATCGCATAAAATCTCTGTGTTCAAGGTCATAAAGTATCCACTACCATTCACTCCTGTAAGAGACCAGTCCTCTATTATTAATAGACTGTACAAAGTCGACTAAACAATGAAGTCAGTAAACAATAGAATCACATTAAAATCAAGACTACAGTGTAAGACCAAAGTCACTGTCAATCTATCAAACATGAGGCCCATAAAATAATTGAAAATTGCTTTACTTACTAGGCATTTGGCTAATATCAGGGGTGGCTAGTATCAGGGGGAGATCTAGGGGGAGGGTGTAGGGGTGTGCACCCCCCTTCCCACCGAGATGAAGCCTTCTTCTTCGTATTCACTTTTCAAATTTGTTCTCTCCAGTCAGTTACGCCATTCCTTAGTGGTGCACACCCAAACAAAAATCTTGGATCTGCCCCTGAATATTACACTATAAATTCAATCTTTTCTCTCTCTCATTAGTTTCAACTTTATGATCCAAGCTTTATTACAAGCAGACTTATCTTTTTTATCACTGGAGATTACTGACACTAAATACAAGTGTTGGTAGTGATTTGGTGAATGGAAGATATCACGACGCACCTTTCTTGTCCGAGAGCTGTAGCTGATGAGGTTGGGTTGCCATATAATCAACAGAGTTGGAACGTCGCAAGAGCACTTGGACTAAAGAAAGAGTAAACACAACATTCAGTGATGCACTTAACTGTGAATGCCATCAGTTGTTATACTTATAGGCTCAAGAATGCCACCAGGGTATTAGCTGTTCTCGCCCAGTCTCTAAAGAAATCAGTTATCCCCTGGCTTTCTCAGCAAGTAATTATGTTCATTGTAATCCTCCCTTTATCCAGACACTCAAGAGTTCAGTAATCCAGTTATTGGATCAAGAAACACACCTTACTCATTCAAAGCAAAGGTCTTTCTTTCCAATAAATTTTGCAATTCTCACATACTGACTAATGTTTTTTTTCTTTTATTTGAGCTCTGAAAGGTTTACATGTATACTGAACAGTGTTTGTGGGAAAGAAACAAAGGTTGACTTGTTAGACTTTTATACACTCAGTGAGAAAACAGCTCCCAGGAAATAAAGTACACATGCATCATATACATGGCCAGCCTATCCGTACTCACTTGCATTATTGAGGGTCATGCATTTCTCATAAGATGGTGACCGAGTGACCCCAAGTCTTGTTTTCAATCCGAGCACACGTTGGTGAAACACAGCTAACCTAGGATCAGGGCCTTCCCACTTTTCCATTATTTTCATATCAATGAAGCTCGCAAACATCTGTGTCTCAGTAAATGGGGAAAGAAAAGGAAGATATTGCTCTGGTTGGTCAGAAAGGAAAGAAGCTTTATCAAAGTTCTGCATTTGCTCTCTGTTTGATGTCCAATCTTCCCTGAGGTCTTGCTGCGGCTGAATAACGAATTTTTCATACCCCAGCAAGAGCTGCGTGAATCGATTTGCAAAGATTTCTCTGACAGCAGTGTTCAATTCATTCTCATGCTGTTGACTCCGTGAGATTTCTTTTGCTTCATCACCCAGAATATACTCATTCTCATTGACAGCAAATTGTTGAAGTTGAGTATCAGAAAAAGACTTTTCCAAGTTTGATGCAACGGTTGAAATTGGGGCCATTATGCCTGTTCTCTCTGCAATTGCTGCGATTGCTTGCAGTCTGGGATTTTTTGCAACATCCAAACAAGTAGAGGATTTAGATTTAGGTACTTTAGGTTCAGTTGAAGACCTCCGTGCCTTCGCTCTGTGAGACCTTTTTGGTGAGTCCTTGTGTTTAATTTTCTTTGCTTCCAGAGCAGGTGACCCTGAACTGGGTGATCCTGAGAGAGGTGACCTTGAGGAAGGTGACCTGGAGCGAGGGGATGCCTGTGGAGACCCAGAATTACTTCCAGTTTCATAATCAGAGCTGCCATTAGCAGTTTGAGAGAAACTGTAGTCTTGTGGAACTTCTAAAGAGTTTTCTAAGCTGTTTGTTCCACTTCCTGGTCGAATCTCATTGTCTTGAGGTACATGCACATTAAACGTTTTAACAATATCATTGAGTTCTTTAATCAACTCCTGCTCATCTGGAAATACAGGGAGATCCTCTGGTGTTGTTACTGTGCAGTTATCTATGTCTACTAAGCAGAGGGAAGCCTGTGAAAGTAATAATAAGACAACTTTTAAAATAAAATGATTGCAACTGGAAGCAAAATCTAGGGGAAGCCAGTCGCACCGAGATAATTTTCAGTCTTAGATTCTTTTGACCTGATATTAGAATCTCAGAAGCGTTACATTTATGATGCGTAGCAAAGTCTCCTTTTTTATGTTTCACTTGTCTCCATCTCAGTCTTTGACTTGTACAAGGGTCTTTGCATCTCGGTTGAGTCTCAGTTTTTTCCATTATAGACCCCTGAACCTACCTGATTTCTAACATCTTAAAGTTTACAAATAAAATAAGTCTCAATACAAGCTTTGAGGTAGCTTATCAATCTGGTACACACAACATAAGTTCCAATGTCTCCTTGCAGCTCAAAGCAACAATTGCCATTTCAAAATATAATCTTATTCTATTGCTATGGAATAAACCAAAGTTACAACAATAAATGCACCTCGGATGGGAGAGTAAGATTCTCTTTGTCCTCTGCAGAAGCACAAAATATTCCCATTAAGAATGGCACTGGTGCATCCAGGAAGTGAGAAAGAGCTGCAGGTAGAATTGGAACATACAC
>Ga0126338_10002588_pt1 | contig 12484 bp, 6 predicted proteins | sample OrbCmetagenome_2_FD_92529 | JGI IMG/M metagenome (GOLD analysis project Ga0126338, IMG submission 92529) | Coral microbial communities from Petempiche,Puerto Morelos, Mexico - Orbicella C C metagenome | ecosystem: Host-associated > Invertebrates > Cnidaria > Coral | place: Petempiche,Puerto... | reverse complement strand
GAACTTAACAGTTTTGTTACCATGGCAACATACTGGGTTCCAGACCTCCCCAATATTAAAGGCTTTTCTGCCCACCTTTGGCATTCCATTTTGATATTTCCTAATGGTGCCTCATGCATGATCCAGCAAGCATATATATCTGTTAGCTCGAGTTCATCGCTTCGTTTAATGTTTTTCGAGCTGAAAATCACTAACATATTGAAATCAAGTGGGTGGGGACTGGAAAAGAGTGAGTTGCCATGGGAAAGGAATTTTATATAACCGTAGATGTGTTTCCTGTAGAACTATTCGCCTACCAAGTTTCAATGATCTGTGTTGCAAATTGGCCAAGATAGCTCTATTTATATACTTGATATAATATTGGGTTGAGTGTATGACATCATCAGTCATCTCATTTGCATATTTTTCACATTTTTCAAACTTAAATATCTTCGGAACTAATGCAGATATTTGCAAACGGTAAACAGCTTTTTATTCTTTTATGATATTCTATGTGATACACCTAAAAAATCAAGGGGTAAAAATTTGATCATAGTACCACTTTAAGATGTGAAAAATAAACTTTTGGGATGAATTTTTGCGATATTTATCGGTAACAGAAGGCATAGTCTTTAAATTCTTTTATGAGGCAAAAACACATGCATTGTCATTTACTTTAAGGCAAATGTATAAATGAATATTTCCTCATAGGGAAACTTCCAAGTAACATGCTTGTATTTTAGAACAAAATGAAACCATCCTACTCGGTGAGGGTATAGATTAACGCTCAGTAAGTTCAGCTATTAGCTGAAGGTTTAATTGTTTACCCACAATTGAACAACTAATTAAAAGCCAGCAGAACATAAGGTGTGTTTTCATTCAGCACTCAAATTTTGTGACCTTTTGGGCAGGAATTAACAATTTAGTAAATATATAGCTAAATGTGACATCATCAATGACGTCACATGTTGCTTTGAATGTATTCTGCAATGTAATCAATTTAACTGGAATTAGGCGGGAGGCAAGTTATGTGGTATTCCGAGGTGCAAATATAAAGCAGACGGCTTAGTATCTAACTTATTTTGCAAAATCAATACCAGGATCACGTCATTTCCAATGTCATTTTGAGGCTGAAGACAGCAAAAAAATATTGGTAACAAGCATTTTTGTTTTCAGCACATCAAATTACTTTAAAAAAACTCCTGTTACCAACTTTTACTAAGAAATGCCTCATAACTTTCAAATTCTGTGAAAGTCATCTGGTCTAACAGGAGCAGAGTAATGCAAGATGGGGGACATACTCCAGCTAATAGGTTGACAGAGACATGCAGCCTTGGTTTATAGCATTCTTCTTTGATATTTGACATCCCTGCTATGGTCAATTGACACCTGTCAAAACAAAGTATAATTATGCTGACCATTGTCACGTGACCATATTACGGGCTCAAGTTTAGGGCTCATTGAGGTCACGTTTTTTTAAAGTTGACCGCTGACCATCTGCTGGTTTTCGGTTGTATCATGGGCTCGTGTCAGGTTAACTTGTTGTAAGTAGTGCCAGGTTGTTCAGAAGCTCTAGCCCAGGATTAAAAGTTAACCAAAGTATAGCATTTTCTCATATACAAACGTTTTTCACTGCTTTTGTTTTGTGTATTTTGGGATTATTCAAACTCAAAACAGAAGGCCAAACAATATACAGAAAACCTCACTGCAAAGTTACAAAACTCAAATCAAAATTCTCACTTACCCTGGGTTAGCTTAATCGGGCTTTGAACAACCCGGCTCAGGAGCTCCGCTTTTAGGCTTGGCTAAATCAATATATTAGTTCTTTAACTCTGAAGTACTGTGTACATGTACCGGTACATAACACATTCATTTTTTTTTTGTTCCAACTCGTTTCTTTATCAGTAGTAACAATCAAAACAGCTCAAGTGTTCTACCTAATGATAGTTGCAAAATTTATGTTGTGTCACAAACACACAAACTTCTCAAAATCTTTTTGATCAGATTGAAATATCATGAGTTGGCTTGAAAGCCATTTTTGTTTTCCTATCAAAAAGAGAAGTTCAGCCAATGATTCATATCTAAGGTAGCCACATGCAGTCCTTGACTGCCTATTGTTCATCTTTGCAGTTAACATCATGCTATCCCCCCCTGTTGAGACAATAATAAGTTTTGGGGGAGAGGAGGATGGGGTATTCCTAGAGGAGCTTAGCTTTTACAGGACCAAAAATCGCTGATCAGCCAGTCTACTCATTGATTCATGACTCATAGACCCATTTGACTCATAAACGACCTACTTCAGGATGACTTGCCTGACAACTCCCTGAATTGTACTCCACTTGGTCCAGTTGCTATAGCATATCCCTATTGTGATACCTAACTGCTGATTACAGGTATCATTTTAGCAATTCCTGCATGTACATGGAATTAGATTGGTTTGTGTATAATGTTAGCATAATTAATCAAGTTTGTTCTTGGTGAAGCCAATCGAGTGTGAGTCAAATTATCCTTTTAACATGTCTATCTCATATACATAGTTACACTGTATATGTTGAACATTATGTGAACATTATGTGTAATAATTATGTGAGATGCAGTTATGTGAATTATGTGAAGTGCAGTGTAGTGTGTCTGAATGTTTTGGAGGTTGCAACAAAGAATTTGGTTAATCTCTAATTTGTTTATTTGCCTTTGATAAACTCTTTGCTATTTTCCAGGTCTTGGTAGAAATGACAGACGGTGGGCTGGACTACACATTTGAATGTATTGGAAATATCCACACCATGGTAATTATGCATGTCTTTGGTAATCTGTATTACTGTCAGTTACTGTCAGTGTTAACTGCAAGGCATTGTAGTCTCTTATATAAATTTAGTTTATTGGACTAGCCTAATCTTCATTTCTGCATCAAGATCTATCATGATTATTTGTCTTAACCTCTTAACTCCTACAATGTCTCCATCCTTAATTTTCTAACTACTGTAAATAAGTTTTCCCAGATTTCATTTACAGCAGGCATTAAATAGTTACTTCAGAAAATTGAATGGTTTCTTGTGCTGCTCCAGAAACTACACACACCACCATGGCTTTTTTGTCATCCCCACCCATGAAACTTTGTACTTTCTAGCTTTTGAGATGTCTGACCCCTTAAAATTTCCAACGATTTTCCTTGGGGTAGGAAGAGGTTTATAAATAGACATTTTTGTGGAAGTGCACATGCCAAAAGTGTTAACCAACCACGACATATATATTTCTACAACTACATGTGGGAAGTTCAACTTGGCTTAAAAGTTCTATTTTTGTGGCTGTCCAGCATTGGTGCTCAGTTCAGACAATGATCAAGACATAGAGTGTAATGGATGAGGTGTTAGTCTAAATGCATACATAAGTGTTACATAAGCTGCTTATTTACCAAAAATTATGCTGCTTTTCTGTGGACAGCTACCTCCCTTGAGGACAGTTACATCTTTCTTTTCATGTTTGTCCCATGCTGCATTTTCATACTCCAGTATCTTTCACAGTGTTAGGGCAGTTCAAATTGTCTTATTCAGTTTTATTAACACAGATTTGAAGTTACCGTAAAGACCCGAAGATAAGCTGCACCTTTTTTTGCAAAAATCGTCCCTCAAAATTGGGGGTGCAGCATATCTGCAGGAACATTTGGAAAAGGTGCCGTAAATCTCCGTGAATTGACACTTTATGGATAAGTATGTCAATAAACATTACATAAAACTACAAGGGAGTACTGGTCATTGCTTTTGCAAGTTTGGTGGCTCCTAAAAGAGCCTTTGTTGATGTAGGTGTAAGCTTATTGTAGAGCTTACATTTGTCGCCGCTTAAAGCGTTAAACCTTCTTCGTTAGGAGATCCTTCAAGCGGCTTATGGTCGCTTTTCTCGAACAGGAAAACGTCACGCAGCACGGAATTTCCATTCCCCTGCAAAGCTGTTCGCAGCATTGACAACGGCCAGTAACTTCAACAGATATCGATCCTCCATGAGCGAGAAAATACCACACTATTCTTAAGTATTCGCGTGGTAGATGGCCCACTGTTTCCTCACTGTTTAGCACTTTGATGGCATATTTGTCAAACTGATTATGTAAATCTCTTAGAGCAACAAATTTGTCTCCGACATTTGGCTCCCAAATCTCTTTCTAGATGTGATAGCCACGAACAGCAGATGTAAACTCGAACGACTCCATCTTGTTTTGCTTGAGAATGAACAAACAAGACAAACTTATCGTTCTCACCAATTGTGCCAAAATGCATCCTATTGCTATGCGATGAAATGCCTTATTTGCATTCTGTCAATAACACACATATGGGTTTGTTTACCTATTTCAAGCGCGCAAAAATAGGAATTACTTACTACATACCATTTCCTTCCAAATTAAGTTCTTATCGTATTCATTAATGAATGTAGAAGTCTTTCCTTGAGTCTTATTTAAGAAAATCTATCCATATTTCTTTTTAACCTCCAAAAACCCATAGTGAGAAAACACAGATTACAATAAATCATCAAAGAACAATACTTACACAAAAGCACATTTATAACCAATCAGCGCTGTGCAATTTTCGATCCTGATTTACTTTTCGATCCTACCCAGCTGTTTATAAATGTAGAACCAAGCAACTTGATTTATTACGGTCTAATCAGCCTTACAATGCGCTATAAGAGTTATCAGATCTAAATCATATCAGAAAGAGGTACTCCGTGTGCATCAGACACTGCGGGGTTCAAGTTGCGAGTTATGAGCTATGCCATCGATCACGGTAACCATGCCGCTGGAAAGAAGTTTTCTGTGGATGAAAGTTGTGTTCGCAGGTGGCGAGTTCAAAGAGAAAAGTTGACAAACACCCCAAAGATGAAACGTGAAAACCGTCATGGTGTGGCGCATTTTCCGGAACTGGAGAAAGAACTAGCATGTTGGGTCAGAGAGAAATGCCAAGGAGGTTTCGGAATTTCTACCAACATTATATGTCTCAAGGCCAAACTTATTGGAAAGAAATCTGGATTAGAGGAGGAAAAAAATTTAGAGCTTCGAAACATTGGTGTTACCGCTTTATGGAATAAAATGGAGTTTCAATTAGACGCTGCACTACAGTCGCTCAGAAGCTGTCTAAAGACTACGAAGATAAACTGATCAATTTTCAACGCCTTATTATTTCCAAGAGAAAGCAGCATAACTTCGAACTGAGACATATTGGTAATGTAGACCAGACACCTTTGACATTTGACATTGTGACAAATAGCACTATTGTTGAGAAAGGTGTAAAGAGTGTCCCGATTATCACAATTGGACTTGACAAGGACAGGTTCACTGTGATGCTGGCTTGCCTAGGAGATGGCACGAAACTTCCGCCATACGTTGTCTTCAAACGAAAAACATTACCAAAGAAAATGGTTTTCCCCCCTGGGCTCGTTGTCAGGTACCAAGAAAAAGGATGGATGAATGAAGAATTAGTGAAAGACTGGCTGAAAACGGTTTGGAGCAAAGTCGGTGGTTTGAGTCGCCAAAAGTCGATGCTTGTATGGGACTCATTTCGTGCACATGTGTCACAACCAATTTGGAGGACACTGCAGTCACTGAACACAGAGTGTGCAGTTATTCCAGGAAGGATGACAGGCCTACTCCAACTTCTTGATGTCTGCATCAACAAACCATTCAAAGGTCACCTTAGAAGCAAGTGGCAGCAGTGGATGATATCTGGAGAACACACCTTGACTGCTACCGGCCATATGCATAAAGCTGAGTTGAATGTGATCTGCAACTGGATCAAGCAAGCATGGGATGATATTCCAACCAAGATGATTCAGAAATCTTTCCACAAGTGCTGCATCACTAATGCAATTGACAGAACCAAGGATGATGAAGTATGGGAGCAGGAAAGTGAAGACCCTTTTGAGGATGTGGACGATGCAGGGCCGACTGACGAGCTGTACTACGCTGATGCATGCGAGAAGGAACAAGTAGGACTTGATCCAACAACCTATGAAATGATGTTTGGAAGCAGTGATGATGAGGAGGACTTCTATGACTTCTAATAGCTTTTTACGGCTGAATATGAGTTTATTACACTTCATTCCAGAACTTTTCCGTTGACATGTAAATACCCTGTGGTTATTGCCTTTTTTTATATTACAATGTAAGAAATTCTTTTTCTTGACAAACATATGCATTCTGGTACATGTACTGTTATAGATTGTGTGAACAAATAAATGTATTTTGTATTTTACAAAAACAGTCTTGTGTCAACTACGTATTAACAAATAAAGACGCCGTTACACTGGGCAATGTTTCGGGCGACTTATCTCTCAATTTTGTTTAGCCATTGCAAGACAAGTTACAGAAACGGTGCTTTATGTAATACCCGCAAAACTCTTAAAAACATCAGGCAGCTTCCGGTGTCCAGTTTTCCATCTTCCAATCCTATCGAAAGCTACACACGTTCGACAAACACTCAAGTAAAAATCTATGGAAAAACAGTGTTGAATGAAGAAATACCTGTCAACAAATTCCAGAAAAAGATCAATCATATGTCAAAGATGGTGGAAACAATGTTCATAATATTAAAGCGCTAAAATTGTGGGTAAGACTTTGAAGTATTTTTCGTTTCAATGTTAAAAGTGAGTTTACGTTTGATGAACAAGACTCCTAAAGGCTTGACTTTGGATTTCTTTCAAAAAACTTTTTTTCCAAAATTTGAGTTGCTAAACTCAGGGTGCGGCTTATCTGCGGGTGTTTACAGTAAGTGAGAGTCTCACAAGAGGAAATGCAATTAGCAAACTTGTGACAAATTACACTGCAGATCACCAAGAGAATGTCTACTGACCTCTACAGATTGTTTGAATTTCGGTGAATAGCCTAGAAGCACCATTCTACACCATTCCTCTGAACTTTTTGCTTAAAATTGAATTAACTTTTGCAAAAACCAGGCAAAATGAATAATGTACATACTTAACTGTTGTCATTTTTTGTAGCGTGCTGCACTAGAGTCATGTCACAAAGGTTGGGGAACATCTGTCATCATTGGAGTAGCTGGAGCAGGACAGGAGATTTCTACCCGACCATTCCAGCTTGTTACTGGACGAACCTGGAAAGGAACAGCATTCGGAGGTAACACTAGTCCCTCTTTCACTTAGTCCATCGTGCACGACGCAAAACGAAATTGTGAGAAAAAATGGCCACCCGAAATCCTGGGGGTGAGGAGCATGCAAAAGGACGAACTACTGCCTAAGCCAGGGAGTTTGAACTTTCCTGGCTGAGTGATTTTTCAGTGTAGGATTTCTTATCTTGACGTCCTCTTATGATTGCCTGTTGTCAATAACCCCAGGAGATATCCTGAATAAAATTGCTCTACTCTACTCTTCAGGCAGCAAGGCAAAAACATGCCGTGAGGAATATACCTTCATTCAGTGTTCGTTCAGCAAAACTGCAAAAGAAGTTTTAAAAAGAAGACAGTGAAGGGGGCATCTTGTAGTGATTTTCCCTGCGTCTGTAGGTGTAAATCTAAAAGTTATTGCAAAAATTTCAAATACAGAGTTTCAACTGAGAATTTTCATTATGTATTTGACATAGGAGATCATCCAACTGCAGTGACATGTTTGCTGATAGCAGCAGAAAGTTTCAGGTGAATGTCTTGTTTCAAGTGAAAGTCTGGTTCAATCTTTCACATTGATGGCAAAACGACCAAGCTCAGTGAATTCATGTTCACTGAATTGTTCTTGGACCATGCTGTTGAGAGGCAGCAAAATCACTAACACACTCTCATTCTGGTTTGAGGCGGAAAGCTTTGCCAAACAAAACACCTGATAAATTTAGTTCTTTCCAAAGCGTGTTGTCAGAATCGCAATAACACCATGGCTTGCAAAGCACGATTCCAACGCTTCGATTTGCTTATTTTCCAAAGCTTTCTATTGTCGAAAAGTGTGATAAACATTCCTGCAAGACATTGCACATATCTCAAATATCGACAATGCGTTGTTAATGTTCCTAACATAAGCCAGTCATATTTTTGCATTATCAGAGCTACGCATAATTCAAACTTATAAGTAATTGAGGCTTGACTTTTGCAACAAAGTTTTCATAGCTATTGCTATCCTTGAGAAAGTCGGAGATGTGATGCTGAAATTCCACTTAGTTGTCCAGAAGGTTATCAAAGGCAAATTCTGCTGCACCTATTGCCACAGATTGAGTGCTATGAGAGGTTCCTGAGTACAGATCCTGCAACATTGTTTTTTTTTAAATGCAACTTTATTACAAACACCTACGAGATACATCATGAGATAACACAAAGACATAAGTTACAAAAATAGTACTTACTGTATACATTTAAGATGTATCACTATATTTACATTTATGCACTTCGTGCATTACATCATTTATAAACAAAGTAGTGAATAAAGATGGTGAATTTTTAAGCCTGGTAATGAAATGTGAAAAGTGAACTGATCAACATGACACAAGCATCAGACAAAGAAAAAGTCTGAGTACCACACAGGAATCAAGCCCATGACCTTCCAAACACCGGCAGGCACTCTATCCACTGAGCTACAAGAACTCATGGAGAACAAGGTCATTTAACTGAGTTCATGTGTGCTACTGTCAGCACTGTTGAAGTCATCATGAGTGTGATCAGTGAATAAAGATGGTGAATTTTAAGCTTGGTAATGAAATGTGAAAAGTGAACTGATTGACAAGACACGAGCATTGGAAAAAGAAAAAATCTGAGTCACTGAAAGGACTCTAACCCATGACCTCCCGAATACCAGGTGGGTGCTCTATCCACTGAGCTATGAGAACTCATGGAGAGCAAGGTCATTTAACTGAGTTCATATGCGGCAGGCATCCTGCATACTGCTAGGATCAGCATTGTTGAAGTCATTGTGAGTGTGATAGGTGAATAAAGATGGTGAACTTTAAGCTTGGTAATGAAATGTGAAAAGTGAACTGATCAGCATAACACGAGCATGGGACAAGGAAAAAATATGAGTCCCCAACAAGAATCGAACACATGACCAGCCAAACACAGACGGGTGTTCTATCCATTTGGAAAGGAAGTGCTCACTTTGATGTAGAGAGAATTTCTGGTTCAATCATGTGGTGTTCGACTAAAAAGCAGGTTACAATTATAATTCTAAGAAAAGGTGACAAACAAAATCAAAAAGATAAAGAAAAACAACTTACAGATAGATGAACTAAACTGAAACTTGACACAATTGCTGCATGATATAATATATACTGAACAAAAATCTTGCACAATGAATCACATGTATTTTACATGTATATATTTTAATTTATGTATTTTAATGTTGTAGTATACATGACCCCACAAGCCTTGTAGCTTTGGTTCTTATCATGTAGAAATAAAGGCTTTATGTGTATATGTTTATGTTATGATCGACAAGTTAAATTTTAAATCAAGTTTAATGTACTTAGGGGAAATGTCACGCACCTTTGAATCCTACCTACCAGCGCCTTAATGCGAACTGAAAGCATTTAAACTTAGTTGAGTGATTCAAATGGAAAAACTTGGGTAATACATTGTGACTAAATCCATTCAAAATGGTTCATCACAATCAAGTCAATGAAGAAACAACTGTTCTCTGACGTTACAAGCAAACTTCTTGGTTGAGGACATAGACTGCGAGCAGTCTCTCAAGTTTTCTACCATGAGTACAATGTCTCCAGTTTAAAACAATGCCCTTATCTTTGCAGTGACTGCCTTTTCACTTATACAATTAAACTCCCAGATACTGACTTTTAAAAACAGTCTCCAACCAAATGGAATAAAACTAAACATAAGCTCACAAGTACGCAATGCGGACCTATGTTTTGTTTAGTAACCAAACATCTTCCCAGTAAAGACGATCAGAAAACAAGAGCAAGAGCAAGCGAAATGTGCAAATTTTGTTCTCTGTTACCATGGTTTTTCGATGAAAGTTTGCTCAAAAGTTCAATTGGAATTTCACGGCCTGTTGAGCAATAATTCGCTAGAACAAAGGATGATATTTCTTCAAATTTTCAATAAGTTAACGAAAAATTGTGAGCACTAACAGTAAGTCACCAATAATAATTTTGCAACTTGCTAAACCACAGTTCGTCAGCATCCATGCAATTTTCAATTTCCGTGTAATTTGAAATTAATGGTATTTGTTTTATTGCATATGCGAGAAGTTCAGTGCAAATAATGAAAAGATATGGTGACAGGGGATCGCCCTGTCTAACACCTCTCGAGACCAAAAAAGAATTTGAGCAGTGGCCATTGTATATGGAATAGAGATATTAAAATTAATAAAAGGTTTTATCCCACTGTCTTATGGACTAACCAAATTAAAAAACTTTAACGCTTCATCCAGAAAGTTTCATTTCACTGAATCGAACGCTTTCTCTAAATCAATTAATAGCAGTAAGCCCTGTTGGTTATAAGAATTTAGTTTATCTATAATATCGTAAATCAGCGTAGTATTTTTTGCTATGGACCTTTTTTAAGAAAGCCTTTTTGGGTGTGTGATATGATGGTTGGGAGAACTTTCTTAATACGATTTGCAGTGACAGCTGAAACTATTTTATAATCGACCCCAAGTAGGGACACTGGTGTCCAATTTTTAAATAAAACTTTGATTTGTTTGGTTCAGGTAAGGTAGCTATGAGTGCACTTCTCTGAGTGACCTACATTTCACCCAAGCTGTAGGAGAAATCAATTGACCATACAAAAATTAATAATGGTTGAGGTCCTTCCAAAAAAAATTTATAAAATTCCGCAGTAAAACCATCCACCCTAGGGCTTTTTCCATCACCCATAACCTTCAGGGCATCTAAACATTCTTTAGCAGAAATAAAACCCTTGCAAGAGTCATCTTCTTTAGGAGACAACTTTGTCCTTGTATTATCATGGTTGAAGAAGTTGACAAACGATCTGCCCTAAGTTGAGTTTTCTTTTAGGTGTAATGCCCCTCAAAAAAATACTCCTGTTCCCTAATTATGTCCTTTTAGTCTGTGATTTCGGTAGCATCCTCCAAAACAAGCTTAGGAATTAATTTGATAGTATAATGGCCTTTCTCCAGATTTAGAGAGTATTTGCCAGTAGTGTTTGTTGCTGCCAAAGGGTGAATCCTTCCTTGGCCACATACAGCAACAGATTCCAAATGCCCAAACAAGAAGAGGTTTGAACTAAGAAACAACAAAAAATACAAACTTACAAGAATAGTGTAGAAATGTACCACTGAAAAGCGACTTAAAGCGAAATGCAGTGAATGAAATAACTCAAAACTTACATTGTACTGGTGCTGTCAGACGCGAAAGGGCAACTTTATATAGGTTATTACACTAAATGTATTCTCGTTGAGGTCAACGGTGAAACTAAAAACTGCAGCATGTGTGAAAACTAAACAAACTGGAAAATTAAACAAGATGCAAATTACATGAAACGTGCAGGAAAGTAACACAAAATGAATTCCCAAAGGAACATTAATGAAACTAAATAAAAGAGAGTGCTAGATTCTACATCCTGGCCCCTGATGGGAGATTATATACTGAGCAAGTCACTTACATCCAATAACTTACAATTAACAATTGCTGAACCTTATGTATCAGTACATTCTAAGAAGCATGCTTAGCAAACAAAGCTAACTGAAGGCTAAGTATAAATCAACTAAATGTCTCTTACTTCTCAGTGTCCACGTTTCCTGTGCTTGGACATTCGTTTTCAACCAAAAGGCAGAGCTTGTTGACAGGCCTTTCGTAAACAGCTGTCTTGATGAGCACTTTCACCTGGCGGCCAGTAATTGCGATGCAACTCAGATGCGGCCAGAACAATATCACCAACAGCCAAGTTCCTCTTTGGGTGCACCGACTTTTGTCTAAGTTGCATAAGGGGAAGGTACTCCTTGCTCCATCTCTTCCAGAAGATGTCCCCGAAATATTGTACTTCCTTGCATCGACGATGCAACAGAGAATCTTCCCTCTTGAATAAACTGGGGGGTAAGGTGACTTCCGATTTGAGCAACAACAGGTGGTTGGGCATCAAGGGGTTAATTGTTTGGATCACCAGACATGGTAGTTATGGGTTGGCTGTTCATGATACTCTCAACTTCACACTTAAGGTGGCCAGACTTTCATCATCCGTAATTTGCTCGTAGGGCTTGTAGAATCTTCTGAACAGTTCAGATGCATCTCTCCCAAATACCTCCAAAGTGAGAACCACACGGAGGGCTGAAGAACCAGTTGATGTTATTTCTGTGACAAGGAATTGTGTAACTTTTCCTGATTCTAATCTGAAATAGCGTCACACACCTCCTTCTCACCTCAGACTCTTAGATTCTCAGATTTCCTTCACTTGGCATCTTATTGCAATGAAACGTCACAAAGTCAATAGGAAAGAGTCTATGCTTGAGCCATGTGCAATTTCGAGGTGCACGGCACAGATTGCTAGACATGTGAAGATCACACCATATCTCTTTACAAGTATCTGCCCACGACGGACTTGGAATGGGCCAAAAAAAT
>Ga0126338_10002587_pt1 | contig 12485 bp, 7 predicted proteins | sample OrbCmetagenome_2_FD_92529 | JGI IMG/M metagenome (GOLD analysis project Ga0126338, IMG submission 92529) | Coral microbial communities from Petempiche,Puerto Morelos, Mexico - Orbicella C C metagenome | ecosystem: Host-associated > Invertebrates > Cnidaria > Coral | place: Petempiche,Puerto... | reverse complement strand
TTTCAGTAGCTACAAATGCTTTTTGTCGCCAAACGTTTTTTTAAAGCAAAAGGAAAGTTTGTAATAAATTTGTATCCTGCCTTCTATGTTTATTCTATAGCAATTTTTTTGATATTCAAACATCATACCATTTTAAAGTTTTGCTAAAATATTTCACGTGACCCCCCCTTTTTCCCTTATTTTTTTGGGATGGTCCCCCCTCGAAAGCCATTTTTTTTTCGCATGCCCCCCCCAAATCCCACCAGCCCCCCCCTACCTTATAAAAAATGAACGGTCCCTAAGCAGCTTACAACAAGGCAGCCTGACAAATTATCACAACAGAGATGAACAGTGCATAGTTTCATTGCAAAGTCTGCTTCAAATGGGCAATTTAACATCATCTGAAACGATTATTGCCTAACAGTACATATTACAAACCTTGTATTGAATTTCCCATGGCTTAGTGATTGCCGCCACGTCACACGCTGTCATCATCATCGCTCTCAACAACTCTCGGTTGGAGTCCTGGCTCCAGTTAACTGTATCAGAATGGACAATTTTCTCAAAACTGCCCCTCTTCCTGTAAAATAAAGGAAATAGTTTATGTCCAGAGTGCATGGCTTGAGTATATATCCACAAGCATGGGAGAGGTTTTAAGAACACGGGAGAAGAACATACAAAAACAAGAAGCGTAACCGAGTGCTCTTTGCACTTTTCGAGCGAACTGACGCGGAGCGCGCAATTCATTGAATATTTCACAATGAATACAAATCCCTCGTTAAGGTCACAAACAGCGCGATCAATTACTGCGAGGACAATCATTTGCCAAATGTGGTATTCCTCCCTATCCACGAAACTGCACTGTTCCAGCTAGCCATCCATAAAATTAAAAGAAATCCTAAATAGGCAACCAGTGAGGAGTCGTTAAAACCGGTGTGACCATACTGTTGAGTCCTGCAACCAAGCTTCCCGGCAGCATTTTGAACGCACTGCAGTCATGAAAAAGAGCGCTTTGGCATAATGACTGTGAAATTTCAAAGGAAACTTTTCCTGCAATATTCACCAATATATGATTGTTTCATAAACAAAGGAATCAAATAGGGTTGCAGCTGGCATATGCCCTGAGTAGTGAAACAATGTCTTTAACATAACGGAATAAATATATTTTTCGTATAGCAGAATGAACTTACTGAAAATAGAGAGCAAGGTCTGTAGACAGGATAGCGTGCTCCAATATCTTGATAGTATAGCGATAATCATCTGGGGACAGCCCCTCGAATATATTGTTTCCCTTAAAAAGAAGATCACATAAGTCAGTTTACATATATATTCAGCCTCTTGGAAGGCCTTTGCCTTATATGTCAGTGTGATAAAGCCGTGAATAAAATCTATATTATTAAATGGGAAGTGGTTCGCCGGATATCACGTCCCAGATTTATCTAATTAAATATCTCTGTGTAAATTGCTTAGACCAATCAGGTCGCATGTATTATTTTAGCTGACGCCAAATTTCAAGGTAAGTGCTCACTTTTCAGTTTTTGGATTAAAATCTGGGAGATTAAGTTTCTGACGATGAAACTCCCCGTTTTATCAAAGAAACAAAACCAAAGTACTGTATGAAAAACAGTTGAAGACGTGGTATTGTTTAAGGTTTTTTAAAGGCAAGAATATTACTTAAAGAACTGGATCTTGTTTACAGAAGTATATTCTTTCTGTGCGAAAATAAGATGGAACTTGTCATAACAGACACTTTTACGTTCCTTTGTCGCAAGCTTCGAATGGAGAAAAAAAACCCAGATATTTATCATCCAATCGCTACATGATGATTTGTTTGTAATTTTGCTCTCTATGCTGACACATTTTTCATTTTGGAATAAGAACGTTCTCTGGTTAAAAATATATTAAAAACATAAGCTTTCGGCTATCAATCTATAGCCTTTATTCGCTAAAGGCTATAGACTGATAGCCGAAAGCTTATGTTTTTAATATATTTTTAACCAGAGAACGTTCTTATTCCAATATGTTTTATCCTGGTTACAGTTCTATTTTTACATTTTTCATTGTTGCGTAGAATGTTACACTTTCAGTGGTTGGTTTCGCACAAAGAAATAAAATTGAACTAATTGCTTTGTGGTTCTATATATTTTTTTATGGCTAGAGATTTCAGAAAACAAATGAAAGGAAGAGAATAGGGCCGGGTAATACCATCTCCAAACAAAGTAACGTTCAACAGTGATGACGTAGGACATGGGATTGATCTGTTATCACTACAGCCTCTCAAATCACTACACTGAACAAATGATAATTAACAATTACACCCGTAGCCCGCAAGGGCTACGGGTCAATAGCCCATGAGGCGAAGCCGAATGGGCTATTGACCAGTGGCCCTTGAGAGCGAAGGGTCTAATTGTTTTAGGATCACCCATCTAGTCGAACAGAAAAGGCAATAATAAAGTTGAAGAAATATTAATTTGGGAATAAAACGAAAGAAAGCGTCACGCTCGATTGCGCCGATTTCGCTACTCGAGGACTATTACTTCTAGTCCTCTAGTAGCGTAGCCAATTAAAATGCAGGATTTGCATTAGTCCACTAGCTGGGTGATACTAACACCAGATTATAACACCTTACTTCAGAATTTAAGATCATGATACTATGATCAAAGTGGTGGTGTTCCATTGTAGACGTGCCATACAACTGCGCTAGCGGAGATTCGGTCCTGTGATAAAAACATGTATGATTTATTTCATATTGCTATAGTCTTTGCATAGTGATACGCCGGCAGTTAGTCCAATCACAGATCTTCTATTTTCCTTTAAGATCGTCGAGTGTGTGATCATGAGTACAACAAGTGCGAACGGTGTTTTAGTAAATCATTAACGCAGTAGATTCAAGACACTTGTATATGTTTACATTCCATGTAATTCTCTGTATGCTACGCAACATTCCTCTACTGTTCCTGAATTTCAGTTGTACCGTACTGGTTTACAAACATTCAAACCGAGACGATTATGTGGAGAATGGATGGGCAACCTTGCCTATCTCCGGCAGCACCAGATCTCCGTAACATAAATTATATCGAATGAAAACTAGATGAATAGTTTTTTACTTTCTAATGGCAATATTATCCCTTGCTAAACTGAAGTTCAATGTAAAAGTTCAATTCGTTTTGAAGGAGTTAACAGAAAACCTAAAAGTAGGTTCCTAATTAGTTTTCTCGAAACAAATCTAATTTATCTCAAAGAATGTCTGGGTAGTCTCATTTAGGATATTTGCATGATGCTCACTTGGTTTGAAATGCGTTATTGGTTCCACGATGATCGAGATCATGACAATAACAGGCCACTATTAAAGCAAACACTTCCAAGTCTGTGAAAAACCTCCTCATGTTGCCCGTCTATAAATAAAAATAAAAATAAATTACAATTTTTAGAGAGGAAAACACATCAGCTCTAGCTGGTTTCCGTTCGGGTCCTCTATCCTCTCTATTGAATGAGGAAAATTATTTCATCGTTAATATTCTCATCCGTTGCTGGAAATGGCAGGACTGAAAGGTCTCTGCTCTAAGCAAATAAAGAAGCAACAAATAACATGAGGTAGAATCCATTAACCGAGTCAGGGAACTGGATCTTCATTTATTTCGATACTAAGAGGGTTAGAGAGGCTAAGGAGTGTCAGTGTTCAGCCATTGGAACCTACACTTTCCATGTCATTAAAGGGGATTACTTAATTACGAGGGTTTAATTTTGTTTAATTTTTGAGTTGACTGACGGTCACTACCACAAACAACTATACTGACTTGATATTGCTTATTTACTCCACTACATAAATGTGTTGTGCATTCAAAACTGTGGCGCAGTTTATTTGCAGTTTTGCGTTTCGGTACAGCACATATAAGTATTCTTACAAGTTTGTTGCCGGCAATGATTGAAAAATCTAAGGACCAACATTTTCTGCAAATAGACAAAACCTGACATTAAAGGTATGTTTAAATCCAGCCAGGTTTCCGGGGAGACGCCATACACTTAAGTAAAACTACTCTATACTGTCATATAATATAATATATATATAATGTAGTATAATAATATATCTTTTAATTTTTAGAGATCAGCGTGTTGCTAAGGTGTTTCATTCGACTTCATTGCTCAGCCAACGGAGCAACTCTTCTGCACAGACTAAAAGACTCAGGGAAAGTATTCGTTACTCGAATTAAACCAGAGACAATTGCAGTTTAAAGGGAGCTGCTGCGTACCGTAAGCATTGTAAACATACTCTGTGCCACGTTGAAGGCGTGTCTCCAATTGTGATAAATGACAGGACGGTAGTTTTTCTTCACACTCAGTAACCATCGACAGAGTGTCTGAAAAGTGGAGATTACCGTTAGTATAGTTCACTTTTGACACGGTTAAACAGACTGTCAAGTCATCAAACAGACATCTTGTATAAAACAATAAGTTGGATAAGTTAGTACATGTTTAATGAAATAGTGATTAAAAGGAGCGACAGTCCTGGGGCGATCATCCACTTTCAAATTATAACGTCGTTGGCATGAAGTTATTCCAGCGTCCGACAAAACAGGGAGAGAAAAGGCGAAGAAAATTGGACAGCTGGAAAAGAAACACCTGTTTTATAGTTTCCCTTTTGTATTGCCTATTTCTGCAGAAGTTGGCAGTCGCAAAATTCTCATTCGGTGAGCTACAATGTGTAACATACATGTAAAACACCACCATGAACAAAGCCGCGAAAACTGATCAAGAATCGGCCGTAAACGGCTCAGAGCTGTTTGCCTACTGGATACCACAAAATTAGTTTCTATCAAACGTTTGTTTGCACAAAGATTTATGAGGCGAACAGGAACGCGGTCGGGCGATGTTTGTTAGTCAGTCGCCACTGTAGAGCATCATTCAAGACCTCTAAGCTGCAAAAGATGACAATCACTAGACCATCTTGCTGCGGATTGTCGCAGTTTATTGACTGATGAAATTCACCAGTGAAATTTTGAAAATATCATGCACTACGTCGCCACAAAATCCTAACTTGAAACATCATACTCCTGAGATATCATTGGTATCGCAGATGGCAAGATGTTAACACGTCTCCAGTCGACTTTGCACATAAAATTGTCGCCTACGCTTTCTGTCCCATCGATAGTTGCGGCTGTAATCTTTACGAAAAACAAGGACTTTCTTGAGACTCCCACTAAGTATAATTTTTATCTGCTACTGGTGACTTAGTGATTTGAACCCCTTCACCCCGTGAGGGGCATAGGTCCTCAAGGAAGTCTCTCCATCCCTCTCTATCTTGTGACTGTCAATCCAACTGTTGCCAGTTGATGCCTGCCTCTCTCATCTCCCCCTCCATTGACCGTCACCAGCTGTTCCTTGGCCTCCCTCTCTTCCGCTTCTCCTGTGGGTTCCATCTCAAGACCTGCTTGGCGGTGTTGGTATTTCATTTACCCAGAATGTGACCCAGCCAACCCCTGCGTCTTTCTTCTCTTGATTCGTAATTCCATTTTGACCTGTCCTGTTGTTTGCCATAGGTCTTCGTTTGAGGTGGTATCCGGCCAATAAATTAGTAAATGATGATAACATGACAGGATGCGGAGTTTATTGTAATCCCTTTACATATATACTGTACATTCCTTTCTAAGCCACTATATTGCAGCTCATCAAGTTAATGTGTAGTCAGTTACCTCTCGTTTAGTGTGCACAGCATTCAGAAAGTCGAGTTCTAGCATCATTCGTATTGACGCAAGAATTGTTTCATCATCTGTCAGCTCAAAATCATTGAACTCAAAAGTGTGAAGCTTGAATTGGTCAGCGCTGGGAAGTTCCTTGTTCTGAAATAGAGTAAACATTACATAAACATCTCCATACGACAAACTCTGCACGGAGGGTAAAGAGCGAAACCCAGATACCCAAGAACGATAAAAAACAGTGATTGGAAGACACTCTCTCCTCCATCTATAATAACAATAAGGAGAATTCTACTAGTATACGTACTAATACAAATGTTGTAATCTGATTGGCTGAGCCTTTGTACACTATCAGCCATTAGTGCGCAGTGGCTTGGTTTGGTCGACAAAATTGTAACGTTTCCTCGTTTCTCCGTAGTTTTGAAAGAACATTTACAAAAAATGAATGACCAAAATTTCTGGGAAGACTAGAAGATGAGCATTTACGGTTTCTTGAATTAAAAAAGCTCGAAAGTTTTGAAAGAAACTGATAAGCGCGCGTACACAACTCTAAATGTCAAATTGACAATTAATTCAGTCCGCACGAATTCTCTTAAGCTTGAAGTTTAATACTAAGACCAGAAATAATTGAAATCGCTATTTGAAAAACTTTTCAGCTATAATTCTATTAAAACAATTAGATTATTCGCTCTCGATTTCTATGAGGTGATAATTGATTCGGCCTTCGGCCTCATCCACCATCACCTCATAGAAATCGAGAGCGAATAATCTAATTGTTAATTAGCATAAGGACAACAATAGCCTACCAAAACAATAGCCAATTTTTGCTTCTCAGGCAGGAAAACCTGTTTCATTGATCATAACATGATGTTGCAATCAACAACACTAATAAATTCTTATCAAAGCCTACAGAAAATATCTTGACTTATATGACTGAATTAAATGACTTTTTCCCCGACGCGCGGCAATTGTGATAACTTAGGTTTTTAACATGCACGCTAATCTGTGCAGAAGATGTAATGTTTCTCCTGAACTACACTCAAAGAAAACTTAATAGCCATCAAACTCCGAAAATTTATGATATTGTACAGTACCAGAAATCCACGGACCCCAGGTCAAATTCAAATCAAATTCTGCCACCCAAAACCCATGATTACAAAATTACCCAGGGTTCACTTGAGAAATCTTAATAAAACTAGAAAGGAAAGTTTTCTACTTCTTCCAGATTCATCTCCCGCAGTCGCACACAGAAAACCAGCAAATAGCATTTTGGTGTTATAGGAATATCATTACAGCAAATTGCATTCTGATGAAAATTGCACAAGAAAACGATGATGGCGAACAATCGTTGTTGAACTAATGGATTTGAGCGCAACGGATGTAAGATTAGTGTGGAAAGTCTGTGTCAGACCAAGTGGTCCATATCGCCGAAACGTATCCGGGTTTCCGTATCATGAAGCAACTAGGAGTCTACTCTTCCCTTGTTGTGATGAAAGTCCATCGCAGGGTTACCCCCCAGCATTAAATTCACCAGTGCCCATTTATGCACCTGGGTCGAGAGATACTAGAGTAAAGTTTCTTGCTCAAGAACACAACGAAATTTCCCCAGCTCTAACTGCTAGATTCGGAGTGCCAAGCCCTAACCATTAGGCTGCTAACCCTTCCATTAGTGTGGGAACCTTTAATTTTAAACGAAATGTTAGAAGACATGTAGACAAATAAAATGGTAAATAATTCAGAATTTTACTGACCTAGAATCAGAGCATACCCAACTAGCATACATGGTCAGGCAGCATGCTAACTAACCCGACTCGAGATTAGAAAACTACTGCTTCAACCACAAATGGGAAAAAGGAAAAAATGCTCGCACTGGAGGGTTCCCTTCTGCGTGAAACATGTCAAAGTGACAAGGCTTTGAAAACCTGTCATGACAAACTGCAATTGGAAATTATCCATCTGGTAAGTTGTGCATGTGTGGAAAGGTGACTCTCCTCGATAACATCTGTGTTTCCATACTATCCAGCAGACATTTGCGCAGCTGAAGGCTGTTTTTCTACGAATCCAACAGTAAGATATGGAGTGCTTTGTACTCTGTACGTTTACTGTGTAAAGCATTTCTGTGAGCGCTGGCTTACCTTGATCTTGTCAACTTCTGCTGGTTGAGCTGAGGCATGGTAAGATAAAACCTGAAAAAAGGCATGATAACATCTCATTTAAGCAGCTCAATACAAGAGGTCAAACAAGAAGCAAGAAACTGATTAAATTCAATGGCTTAGTCCAGATATAACATGAAACAAATGTAGAGCAGTTTAAAGATTAAAAGAGCCGCAAAATGTGATAGGCTTGAAATGCACACTTATTGGCGTGCATGAATTACTTTCCATCACAGAATATATAACATAACATATATATATAACAAAAACCTTTCCAGCATTAGTCTGAACTCGTATGAAATGAGTTTGAATGTCAAATAACTTTGTTAAGTAAAGTTCCTCGGAAGAGGTTATCCTCGGAGACCCAGGAGCAGTTAGTGAGGAGGAGAGAAAGTCAAAGCGGCAGGGGAAAAATCGGCGAAAAAAAGTTGGAGAGAAAGCGAGGAGCCCTTACTGCGCCAGTACAAAACAGTTGTATAAATGCTGACTTCTTATTGGGCAGAAAAATCCTTTGCACTATTCTGGCCAATCGGCGGGCAGTAGGTCCACAGTTCGTTTCGTGTGTTTTAATACGAAGCCTACGTAAAGACTAGTTCTTTCGCCATATTTGTCTTGCTTGTTCGACGAGATTTTACTCGAATAGAATAGGTATAAAATTCTAGCCTGCTTTCCCTCCAACTTTTCTTTGCCGATTTTCCCCCGCCGTTTTGACCTACCCCTGCCCCACTAACTGGCCCTGAATGTCCGACGATGGTTACAGGTAGGCCCACCAAAGGAATCAGAAGGGAGATGATTCCTGAATTTTTAACCAAATTAAAGCAAAGGCTCCTGATTAAGCGAACTGGATAAATGACTTAAAATACGTGAAGACATTCCTTGCAAAAATCGTTGTCGAGGGAAAAGGGAAACTGGTTCAAATGCGATGCATACTGTATGTTCAATACTTTGACCGTTATTTGGAGTAGCATTATTCGTTAGTAGTAGAGTAGTGGAGTAGCATTATACCTTGTTTTGATAGTTGTCAATAGACTGATTTCGATATATTAAAATCCAGCTTTGCAACGAGACTTAGAGGACACAATCAAAGGAAACTGAATGAGCATGTTTATTCATTTCTTTTGTTTGTGTCCTCTAGGCCTCACTATCAAGCTGAATTTTAATATATCGAAAGTGGCCTATTGGCCATAACATGGACGTCCAATATCAAAGAGGGTCCATGTCTCTGTCAACCTATTAGCTGGAGTATGGCCGCCATCTTGCGCGACTCCGTCGTCGTCGTCGTGCGTGCGTGCCCATGAGCAATACCAGTAGCCATGATAACCATGAGAAAATCAATTCATGGGTTTGCTTTTCTTTCCTATATGGGTATGGGGCTCCGCTATGACGTGTTCATGTATACAGTGAAACCGTCGAAAGTTTGCAACTGAAGATGACATAGGAATGTCGAAACATGTTTTGTAAAATGAAAAATGTCGTTTCCTTTTTAAAAATAATACGAACTGAAAAAAAGTTGGCAGAGTCATCCCAAATTTATTCATGTTGTACGTCCTAAAGTGTAATACAGCTTTTACTTAACTATCCGAAGGCAACGACTACCAAAAAATATCCGTTACTCAAGAGAAATTAACAGCCCCAATACAAACGTAATGGGGCTTGTTACCATTGGTACCCCCAACAGCAAGTTTTTCATTATCACATTCCAAACTATATTGAGTTAACCGACTCAAGATATCAATCTCCTTTAATTAGGATGTTATGAAGCACGAAATTCTGGCTGCACAATGCCACAACCAGGAAGATCATGCCATGCAAGTTTATTAAAAATAAATACGTACGTCCATGGCGACAGTCTGCTTGGCAAGAAGCTTACAAGCTTGCTCATACATTTGTGCATTGTGAATTCCAAGACCACAGAAAATGGCAAATGCCTGCAAAAAGACAAACCTTATCATTGGCTTACAAATACTTGGCCAGAGCACAACTGTAATTGGCTAGTGCCATGACACAATAAACTGTTGACCTTGCAGTTTCAGTCGTAATTCCGTGGAACATAATCTGATATTTTTCTTTACCTCAAACAGACTCTCGTCACTCTCGGTGAAAGGTTTACCATTGTTCTTGTTTAGTAACTGTGCAACGCCTAAAATATGACAAAACCATGGCGTGAAAACACTTGTAACATTATTGAATATATTTTAAAGGGAACTGGTCAAAGCAAGTTTACATACTAGGAACCCACGTTTTGGAGGGGGGCTAACTTAAGAGGCCATGGGTCTCCTGACGGAGGTGAAGGGCTACTTAAGAGGCCATGGGTCTCCTGGCAGAGGTGGGGGCCGGGGCCTACTTACGAAGCCATGGGTCTCATGACAGAGGTGGGGCGGGGGCGCTACTTAAGAGGCCGTGGGACTCCTGATGGAAGCGGGAGGCTACTTTTAAGAGGTCATGGGTCTCCTAGCAAAGGTGGGGGAAGGCTACTTAAGAGACCATGTGTCTCCTTGCAGTGGTAAAAAGTCAGAAGTATCTTTCCCAGGTACGGAGCTGTATTTTAACATATTCTAGACATCAGTGTCAGCAATTGCTTGGACAGAACAATGGAAATGATTTAAAAACCCATATTTCTGCAATTTGCACTTTCAAAATGTTTGTTAGGTATTCTAGAAATGTATATTGCACTGAGCTTTCCTACTGTGTATAAATATGCAATCAGAATCAGACATGCCCACAGAATTTCTTGAATGTAAATCAAATACATAGAGAGCAGAATCTAAGTCCTGTAACAAGGTCATGACATAACCCTGTGACACCATAGTTGCATAATTAAATTACTAGTGAAAGTATAATTTCATCCAAGCTGAACCAAGTAGCAAAAAAGGAGCGCTAGCATAGCCTGCAATGCAGGTGTATTTTGGCGAGCGAGCGCACGCATTGTGATATCGCAAGAGATGAAACTCAATCGCGAGCTAATACCGGTAACTCGTGAACACACAGAAAACGTCTGCACTGTAGGCTAGCAATAGCGTTGCTTTCATGTTCGAATCCGATCACGCCTCGAAGAGTATTTACTCTGCATTGTGCCTGTCTGGGCGCTACTGCATAGAGTGGATTGGTATTGCTGGTTTCCACCGCTCATGTGATCAAAACTAAAAATCGTAACCATTCAGTAGATAAGGTCAAGAATCTGGGATATAAAGATAATTAATATATAAACAACCTGGCCAAGATTTAGGCCTCTGCGGTATAAGACAAACATTTTATTTCTTTCGCTCACAAGATTATAGATAGCAACCTATTTACAGCCAAATAAATTTGATGCTTCAGCTTATTATAACAACTATAAGACATAAAATAAAATTCAAACTGCAAGGAAGCGTGTCATTGATTAAAAATCACGGAGGTCTGCAGTGAAGCCTTCAGATTTCCACTGAGGATGGAGCTCATAGCAGTGTTACTATTCCCCTGGGATTCCCATGGAATACTGGCCAACTGCAGCTTATTCCCCGTCCACCCCCAACCAGCATTTCATTAGTTCCCATTAGTTCCCATCAAGGTAACAAACACCCCAAGTCGAACATGGGATACAGTATCCATAGACCGCAGTGGACCATACTCAGATGGTCACTAACAACCTCGTTCTGATCGACAAGAGGACCAGATACCCAGCAGCAGAGCCCGTAGAATCAGCCAGCTACCAAGCAAACAAAGAGAGACTAAAACACATCTTCACCATGTATGGAACACCGAGAAGAATAGAGAGCAACGGTGGATCCCCAATCAACACTAAGAAATTCAGTGAATTGGCAACGCAAGAGAGATTCCAACAACATAAAGAAAGATCTCTCATCTAAGCGCGAATGGTGAGACATAGAGGTTAGTGTGAATGTTAAACAGGATGGAACAGATTGCTTGCAAGCTAGTTTTCAAGGGAAAGATCGGTTTGAGAGACAGAATGCAATACAAGACATGCTAATTACTTACAGATCAATGCCGCACTCAGCTACAGGAATCACACCTTATAAACAATGAGACAAGGAAGAACCAGCATTGGAAGAGACTGCAAGTTCACAGTCACAAGGACATTGTAGAAACTCCAACAGAAAGAGATCACCTACCCAACAACAAAAGAAAAACAACCCGCAGGTAACCACAAGTAAACATCGACCATCGACCAAGCATTAAACATCCAGCCCAGAAGGGAAAAACGCAGAGAAAGATACTCAAAGGACTATGTAATAAGCTAGCTAGGAGTCATTAATTGACAGTTAAAACTGTGTAGTTAATGTTGATTGAACATTACTAGAGTTGTGACCTTACGAGGGATTTAGGAGTAGGCAGAGGAATACCGGTCGTTTCGCCAACGTGTCAGTTTATTTAGCATTTACAAACTACACGCACAATCAATCAAATATATTTAGACTCAATGACGCTAGAGGTTAAATTTTGAACAGCAACTTCTACACGCGTAACCAAACAAATATGTTTACACTCAATGGCTCTTTAACTACACAAATGTTTAATAATTAAAAAGGTTTTTACAGGCGGTTTGTTCTGTCGCACTTTGTAATAATCATCGCACTTTGTAATACCTGTCGCACTTTGTAATAAAACTGTCGCACTTTGTAATACCTGTCGCACTTTGTAATAACACTTGTCACACTTTGTA
>Ga0126338_10002586_pt1 | contig 12486 bp, 9 predicted proteins | sample OrbCmetagenome_2_FD_92529 | JGI IMG/M metagenome (GOLD analysis project Ga0126338, IMG submission 92529) | Coral microbial communities from Petempiche,Puerto Morelos, Mexico - Orbicella C C metagenome | ecosystem: Host-associated > Invertebrates > Cnidaria > Coral | place: Petempiche,Puerto... | reverse complement strand
TAACGGAAGTCTTGAATTATGTGACTCGTGTGACTACTTTGCTAGCCCTTTACTCGTAGAAAACACCAATTAAATTTAATCATGACTTTTAAGAAAGAAAGCTGTTGTTAATAGTGTTATTATCATATCGTTCCTGCCCATACATATCCCGCAGAAAGTTCCAGATTTCACAACGGCTACGACTGATGGTGCAATAATAGAGTTTGTGTTGATCAAGTGATGTGATGTCTACAGTAACAGAATCATCTAGGTCTCCTTTGGAATGTGCACTGCGTTGCGACTGTAGTGCTAAGCAAACAGTTAAATTTTAAAAGCGCGGTTATAAGATCTAACAGATCTTTTTGTTAAAATGAGAGTTGTGCTGTTTTAAAATTAAAGGTAATTAAAGAGAACATTAAAATGGAAGTACAAATGCCTCAATTTTAAGCAGTGTCAAAATGTCACATACTGAACTGAAACAATGAGAGCCCATTCTTGTATGCGACCACATTTTGGAATGTCCAAGGTGGTCCTTCAACTGTATAATTGATTTTATTGTCAGTATTACCTTGTTGTCAGTAGTATTCTAGGACACAATGTCCTTCGTGGAAATTAGACATGGTGATGGAAATTTTGCATTGCTATCATTGTATTTGGAAGTATACAACACCATATTGAGATTCTTGCCTGAGTAGGGGGTGTGGGGAAAATGTCACGAGATGCAAGTGCTCTTTAGTTTTTTTATTTCAATTTATTTCATATGCATATAGCAATAACTCTCTAATATCCTGGCGCCCCAGTTCAATGTCGTGTATGTGCTGTGATCTGCATAGTCGTGGAAATAGGAAATTTGACATTGTTGGGGAGGAATGGGGAATGTTTCCAGGGTGATCGAAAACCATTGACATGGTGGGTTTTATTAGAGAACCAATCAAATTGTCGGTTAGAACATGGGATGGTACATGTATGTTGTTAAAACAGATTGCACAATTAACAGAGGTTAATTTTACATCTCTCAATAACTCTTTCTTGTCCCCAAAAAGGCTCTCAGGTGTTGGGAAGGGTTATGTGACAAGAAAACCTCCCAAACTCTGCAGATTTCATAACATTTACTGGTTTTATAATTTCTTTCAGAGGTGTACTTGTTTCACCTTCAAGAGTGTCCTCTTTAAACGGCTTTAAATATTAACTTGAAGTGGATTCCAGGAATGTCAAAACCAAAGAAACTAGAATCAATCTGATCAATGCTGGCAACAGAATAAAAACATGCTATTGCATTAAATTAGTTCTTGTTTTAAAATGAGTCCATGACTAGTAATAATTGGAAATTAGGGGAGTGCATTCGACAGGGTGGGGTATCTGAAGGTTCTTGCTAGTTTTGTTAACATCGTGCAGGCTGTTAAAGCACATCATCTAGTTTATAAAATAGGCTCGAATCAGTGCTTCGAAAAGTGTGGAGGGTGTGATCAGGCAAACGCTTGTTCTTGTTTGAAGCACCGCCCTACACCTTGATAAGCCCTTGGGCCCTGGGGGGAGGTTTGCACAGGTAAATTCATCACCAAGCAATGCTCAATGATTTATTTAAAGCACAACGTTCTCAGAACATTTGAGTAAAGAACTTCTTTAGTACCTAACTGAGAACAATATGGTAGCTACAGTAGTATCTCAGAATCTGTAACAACAATCATCTGTGCATAGTTAATACAGGGGACTGGTCATGAAGCCTGGCAAACATTAAAGGAGCAAATAAAGATGCCAAGATTTATATTGGAAGGTCCACGACCCTGAAAAATCGTTTGTTTTGCGCTCATACACTATGCATGAGTTATGTAACCAACATGTTTCTATTGGTTAGTTCCTCAGTACAGAATAAACAACTGTGATTGTGTTTTGTGCATGGTCAAGGCCAAAAAGAGAACAAAAACACAGAACGAAGAGCTTTGACGAGTTTCATAACCATTCCCCTCTATTAATTATGATCTGTGGTAACTTAGCTTTGTATATTATGAAAACTACTGGAAATACCATAAAGGTTTTGGCACAAACATCAAGTTATATAAAGCTCATTAGGCCAGGGTGGACCATGAGAAATTGAGGGAGGGATGTCATTTTTTTGGTAGAGGAATGTATTCTGTTTTTCATCCACTAAGCATAGGAGACAAGTTAAATGTTAGCAGGACATTTGGGCTAACAACTCCCAATCTCCTCCCAAAGTTTTAATGGTGTACCCGTTGAGTACTGGCATGTTTACTGTAATTAGTAGAACCATAACATGTGAAAATTGATCACCAAAATAACACAACTGTAACATGTTGATTATCTGCAGTTTGATTAATAATAACTGGTTACGTCTTAACATTGTTTTTGCTAACAGAGTGTATGTCTCCGTCTCACAATTTGTTGATATCCAGCTTTGAAGTCCATTTGAGAATGCATAGCCAATGTTTTATGGCAGGTGTTGCAGTGTATTTCATTGGCCACATGTGGTAATGTTGCTTTTATCAAGGAATAAATTAAATGGGCTGTGTGTTTGGATAATTTTGTATGTCACACACTGATCAGAAGTGTTATCCCATGGAAGGTTGTTATATATTGGTGACATGATACATACATTGTAATGGTATCAAAAGTCATGTTAACATTTTTGTTGGATTTAAGAATGGCCTTCAAGACGTCTTGTTCTGTTGCTATGTTAAGATCTAACAAGACAATCATAATTATTTTCGAGGAGTTTCTTCACATGCTGATGATACAATGTCAGTCGTTGTTTCTGTTCTGGTTTTTGTGTGTTTTGGACAAGTATACGCATATACCAGAGTGCATTACACGAACTAACATTCTGCATCATTTTACATGCCACACAAGATCCAAGAATGCTGTCTACATCAGGCACAACTTTCTTTGAACAAGAGAGACATAACAATTCTTTAGATGATTGTTGTACTTTGTATGCCGAGAACCTTGGCGTTCCATGTCTTAGAAGTAACAGTCGATACATCTTGGTCAATCTGGACTAATTGGAGTGTGAAACGTTCTGTTTTCTGGAAGGTGAATTTCTCAGACTTTGGTGTGTTTTAATATCTGTCATTCTTGAAGAGTTTTAAGCGCAGATTATGCAATTTGAATGTTTTATTTTCTTGAAGACTTTCAACATATTTTCCCACAGTATAATCTTGACTGAGCTTGTTGTGTCTCTGACAAAAACTTCTTGTTTCCTAAGCTTCCCTTGACACTGCGTATCAAAATATTTTACACCAGAAACCTGCAGTGTACAACTTGTGCTGTAAGAGAAATTAGTTGTTCAGAAGCCAGTTTTTCCAGGGAGGAAATGTTTTCTGTAAGTCCAGATGCATTGAATGCAATAGGTAGGAATCCAATTTTATATTTGTCCACTGGAGTAATTTTCGTGAACTTGCTTAAAATGATGTCCTGGCCATCACCCCATTTGTAATTTTGCAACTTTACTGGATTGGAGTTTTCACTTTTTCAATGGTTTGCAGCTCTGCTTGTTTGTCAGGAGAGAATCACAGTGTCCTGAATGACTTCTCCTTTGTTTGAAGGGAACAATTAAAATATTTCTTCTGAGAAGAAGCTGCCTTTTAGACTGGGGATACGGCATGTACGTGTACATAACACTCTACAGATTTGTCGTCAGGTTCAGCCACACCTTTAACTTCAGCAGGTTTAGTTAGAGGCGCAACCCCAGTATCTGTAATAGATAAATATAATAATCAGAAAGGAAGAAAGTAATGAAGTTTATGTCAAATGATATCATGGTTGGCAAATTACTTCTTATTTCTGGCATGAAATTTTGGTATTAATTTACAATTTTAAGTATGTGTGAAATTATAAAATTGCCTTAGTAACAGTGTCTTGGCGATAAAGAAACAAGTTAAAAACCCATGATTATGTGCATAATATTAAAAGGTAATTAGATAGTACGCCCGTGAAATTATGAAATAATTTTTTATTGCGTTTGGTCAAAATTCTTATAATTTCCCCCGCCCAAAGGGTCAAAATTGATTACCTATACTAATTAGATAATAATTATGATACAGACCTTCTCTTATAGGATTATCAGCTAATTGTAGTGTTCTGTAAAAAAGCAAGAAACTGCTGTGGTAGTAAGGTGTAAAAGTACATACAGTATTGTGCAAAAGTAATGCAAATGAAATTCATCGAAATTCGTTCTTTGTTCTCGTGAATTTTCCACAAAGAGTCATCAAATTTTCGAAAGATATTTCATTGGGTTCTAAGTGAAAAGACCATGATCTTTCTCGAAAATTCGAGATAGCGAAATTCGAAGTAGCAAATTTTCATGGTAACAAAACGAGAATTCGAGATAGCGTAATTCAAAGCAGCGAATTTTTATGACATGAACCGCGATGAATGACATCGCCAAACAAGTGTATGTAAATAAACTATCGAAAATAGACTCAATGATCTGTCAGTTTAATTGGCTATTTCCAACGAAAAAAAAAGCAATTGCATCACACAACGAAAAAAGCGATTACCTCACAAGTAATTCCTTAAACACAGAGTCGTAAACCTTGTTTTAGCAACTGTGATTTTCAAGCACATGTATCGATCGGTAGAACTGGGTGCCAATTCCACAAGTTGGTCAAGTCTGTTGACATGACAATGTTTACAGAAGCCTGCTTTCCCAAAGCCAACAACATAGAAATGAGGCAGAACTTTTGAAGACAAAATGTTTATTTTATGAAACATTACATTTCGTTTTGGAACTAAAACTCAAAAGCTCTCAAATGTCTTTTGCGTGTTTTTAGCCTGAGCAGTGCATGTCTCGATCGGTTCCAGAGTTGAATCATACAAAAGGTATCCGGAAAACTCACCCCCTGGACAATTAGCCCCAGACAACTTGCCCCCGATCTTCAGACAACTGGCCCCCAATATGAAAACACCTATGTTATGTTGGACAAGTATATTTTTTATGCTCATAAGGTAATAATTTCTTGAAAGAAGAAGAAAGTTTGTTTTTTAAAGTACATTACGAGACCAAGACTTACGTTTGTACATATTCGCGTCTTTTGTTTCTCCAACCTCAACCTTCTTGCAGAGTGCTTCAAACCAAAAAAACCCATAAACAGTTAGATCTGTTTCACTTCAATTACTTCAAATGTTGTGGCTGGATTACAAAATGGCCACGTTCATGTGTTTACGCGATCGTTACAATTGAAGGCTACAAACTTAAGTCTTGGTCTCGTATTTAATGTACTTTAAAAAACAAACTTTCTTCTTTCAAGAAATTAATACTTTATGAGCATAAAAATATACTTGTCCAATGTAACATACATGTGGGTGTTTTCATATTGGGGACCAGTTGTCTGAAGATCGGGGGCTAGTTGTCTGAAGATCGGGGGCAAGTTGTCTGGGGCTAATTGTCCAGGGGGCAAGTTGCTTGACATTCGTACAAAACAGTCTTAGGATGTCTTACCTTGTAAACTGAATCCTTGCTGGGTTTAAAGGCCATAAGCTTATTTCAAGCATTTTCTGCTTCCATATCGACCCTAAGCATTGACCCAGTGGTTCATATTTATGCCCAGCCATCTGCCATGTCACTTGAACGCCATGTCTGCGGATGTTGACAAACTTGGAAAACTTACGAGCCCACAGTGGTTTGGCCTTCGGTATAGATGTTGTTGGGAAAGTGAGGCGTTCACAAGAAAAGAGTACTTATAACACGCGCTGAAGCCAGAGTAAGTTGTTTGTTTTCCTCTCTGCCTGGGAAAAGGTAGACTTGCCACAAGGTAACCTCGTGAGTTTTAGGGTAGAATAGCTAAGCGAGCGAAGGAGCTGCGAGGTTTTAGGCCGTGTAGTGGCCGTGCGAGGGTCGCTAAGCAGCTGAGTGAGCAATGATTGTCCTTCGTCTAGCAGGTTGTGAATAGACAAGATGAAGGACTTTTCTTTGAGTCTAGGTAAAAGGCTGAGAAAAATGTAGCAAGATTGAGACGCACAGTTTTGGGAGAAAGGGGGTTGGGGGCTATAACGATTTCATACTAGTAAAAAGAAAGTAATAGGGTTTTCTCTATGAAAACAATAATAAATAAAGCAGTTTTCAATCGAGTGTCGAAATTAAGTACTGTAATCAGGCAATTACTTTGGTTTTAGTTTTGTTATTACTGCGATTTGAGATTTGCTGAGTAGTCTACCACAAAAGAGTTTCAACGGGAATGATTGTGTAATGCATGTTGGCACTATCAAACATTAGTGGTTGCTATGGTAATACAAAAACAAGTTTACACAGAGTCTGGGTTACGAAAGCATGGTGTGGGTCGACGAGTAGCCTTTGTGGCCTACAAACGGGCCAAGAAACGACCGAAGAATAATTGTGTAAGAGCTGCGATGCTTTTAACGTAAACTGAACAGTAAAGGAAACCTTTGAAGTATATCCAGTTGAGTCATAAAGAACCGTTATGTAAACAGACAAGCTTACGCATTGTGAGATGACAGCAGAAAAGAATCATTGTGGCAAATTCGAACTTGTTTGAAAATTCACATAGTTGGAAACAATAGGCATTGCGAATTATCATGACTTTTCGTCGAAAATTCACTTCCATCAAAAATTCAATACTTTTTCGTTAAAAAGCCAAGAAAAGCCACGAATTTTGGTGAAATACATTTGCATTACTTTTGCACAATATTGTACAATAAAAATATGAAAAAAAGAACATTAAACAAGGAGTCAAACTACAAGTGATACGTGAAATATAGGCAAACAAAGAAGATAAAGGAATTAGATCTTTCAAAGTATTCCTTGGCTTCATGTATCAGTAGTTTAGAGAATAAAATTTATAGAAATGATTAGAATAGAGCTATTTACATCACATGCAGGGTGTGAATTCTACTTACCTCATTAACAAAAATTATATTATTGTAAGTCTTATTGTTCCTTTTAATTGAGGGAACCACATACATTCCCCTAGCTGTAGAACTATGTCTAAACAGTTTGGTTCGATTGTAATAGAACTAATGATATTGTTGATTGTTATGAAATCTATTGTATGTTGCTAATGCCAATTGGTTTTGTGTGTTTTGTTGGCTGACCACCTACTATAGATGTGGTCAAAAACTTGTACTTTCGAAACTTCATAGTTCAGCATCTTGAAAATAATAGTCTGAATTCATCTTGCCAACACTCATTGGCTGAAAGAAATATACTGCTCAAGTCTCAATAGTCTGAGCATGGAGAGAAAGTGAATCTCCTGAGAAAAGCAGCTGAATTGACACATTACAACTCGCTATTGTAGCCAGGGTGAATTTCAGGGTCTGTTTCCTAGAAAACACACTAATACACAGCTTTCTGATATTCTCATAAGTAGCATTAGCCGGAAAAGCTCCATTGAAGTTCTTATAAACAAAGCAACTGGTCGAATTGTCAAAACCAAACCTTCATAAAACTAGGTTTGATATTACACTTCTTAAGGTGAAACAAATTCTATTTTTGCTGTATATCGTAACCAAACTTGTTGGATTAACCAAATCAAAATGCTGCTACTTCCAGAGGCTTTAATTCACAAAAAATAACTCATGGACGTGCGTGCCTATGTTTTTAATACAAAGCATTAGAGCTTGCATTGTGGGAGGCGCGGTGGCCTTATGGTCAGTGGACTTTTCTCCGGGTTGAGCGGTCCAGGTTCAAGCCCTGCCAGGGACATTGCGTTGTGTTCTTGGGAAGACACTTTACTCTTGCAGTGCCTCTCTCTACCTAGGTGTATAAATGGGTACCAGCAACCTTAATACTTGGGGTAACCTTGCTATGGACTAGCATCCATTAAGGGGGGAGTAGAAATGCTCCCTGTCGCTTCATGGTACAGAAACCGGGATAAGCTCTGGCCTTGTGGGCCACTTGGCTCGTATGCAGATTTTATTAGACCTTGCATTCTGAAGGGAGCTAGTAGACGGCAACAACCATGGGGTTGCAATTAGCTGAGATTGGTGAATATTTTTTGTTCGTTTACAATTTTCACTGTTTTCACCATTGTCCTAGGTGTCTTTACTTCTGTGGTTTTTCTTGATGTTTTCATTGCATAAGCCTATTGAAAGTTCTTTTTGATGGTTGACTCTAGGTTTTAAATTTGCACATTTTATATTAGAGAACTCTACATAAGAAAATATCCTGCGAACATGGTCGTCACCAGCTTATTGAAGGATCCAGAATTGTTAACAAAGAGGAGTGCTTTCAACACAATGCAGACAATAGAAACCAAACTAGATGCCAGCTAGATTGATCACACATTAACAAAGAAACAAATTAATAATCTCAGTGGGCCAAATTGACATCATTTGATATGTTTTCCTGCAGAGGAAACTGGCTGTCATTAGCTCTCATCTCTCACACACCCATCTCAACTTTAAGGCAAAACAAATCTTTTCCCTAGTAAGGGATATGATTTATGCCATTAACATGCTCACGTTTCCCTTCTAGCGTATAAAGTAATAAAAAATTATAACTGTAACAAATTTCAGTAAATTACCCCCAATCACTTAAGCAAACGGTCATGGTCTCATACTAGGGACCTTTGATTTGTCTTCTCAGGAATTCAATCATTCAGTAATATTTTGAAACTTCAGAAAACATCACCATTTTGTCCACCTCAAGCCGCTGCACGCTAATGGGTAATGTGCAATGGTTCAGCCAACCAGATTGTAGCATTTGCATTATTTTAAGTTTAGTAAGTAGAATTCTACTAAAAATTGACTGAATCACAGAAAATGATTTCTATTTTGTAAGGACTGTTCCACAAGCTGCACATTTTAGCTACCCATGATTAGGAAGCCCCAAAAAGTTGTAACCCCCAAAAGTAGGGATTGAAACAGCCAGCTAAATCCCAGTTGACAGTAATGAGGGTCATTACTAATGGAACTTTATGGTATTGTTTCTATTAGAAAGTTACAATGTATAATAATATAAAATGTTTGTTTTACAGTTTGCAGACTGTGTCCCTATTGGTAGAGATCTTGTGCGTCTGCTTCAAAATGTTGCAAGGTTTGTGATGTGTTCTATGTACTCTGCTTAATTACTTGCATGTTGACTAATGTTATGAAAGCTTCCTTTTTAACTTGGAAATATCATTTTCCAAGTTGTATTGGTGAAACGATTTCACTCCATCACTCCTTCACTCCTTCACTGGCCAGGTCACTTCTTGTTAGACATTTTGAACCTTGGGGTGGAATTCCCATATGAAAAGGTCAGGGATGCTCGTCGGAAAATTTGAATCTAACTCCCAAAGGAGACTTAAAACAGAATAGGTTCGATTACTAGCCACTGTCCAAGAAAGGATCCCGCGTGCACTGCTAGACCTGACTCTCATACTTGAGAGATCAGCAGAAATCAAGCCTAAAATTAAAACAAAAATTAAATGAGAGCGTTTCTTTAATTAAAATAGTTAACCGTGCGGCCATGGGCCGAGCGCGGTTCATGTTCAACCTGTGGTTTATTTATTTGTTTTTTGGCGGTGACCAGACCCAAACTCCCTCTCGGCCAAATTTTGAGTCACGCAATGTGTGATGTTTATTCGCCAAAAGCTGTTAAAACATTAATACACTGACAATTTTACGGATATTGTTTGCTTTGTTGTAGGTAAAATATATTTTCTTTTGGTTTTATTGAAGCGTTGGATTCAAAGGGAATAATAAATATGCTAAAAAAAGGTATGACGTCAGCCATGGAATGTGCTGACGTTGCAGCTTTCACTTTCGCTAGGTGACAAATAAGATCGTGTTTACTTTGCAAGTTTATTTCGCCAGAAGCGATGGTCATTAATTTATTTGCAGTTTTGCAAGTATTTCTTGTGGTTTTAGGAAAATGAAGTAAATTCTTTGGCTGTTTCATCGCAGCAAGTTCATAGATCGGAAGGAAATTTAAATATTTGCAAGCCAAGCAAAGAATGTGTCAGAACATGCAAGGATTACGTCATTGGTAGGGAAATAACCACCATACTAAAAATAGCCTTGTAAACGCAATTCTTGAATTATGTGACTCGTGTGACTTCTTTGCTAGCCCTTTACTCAAGGGAAAAAAACAATTAAATTTAATCGCAACTTTTAAGAAAGAAAGCTGTTGTTAATAGTTAATATCCAGAAGAAAGTTCCAGATTAAGACTATTATGTCATTGGAGATTTCACAACGGCTACGACTGATGGTGCAATAATACAGTTTGTGTTGATCAAGTGATGTGGTGTCTACAGTAATCAATGAATCATCAAGGATTGCTTTGGAATGTGCACTGTGTTGCAAATGTAGGGCTAAGAAAACAGTTAAATTTTAAAAGTGCGTTTATAAGATCTAACAGATCTTCTTTTTATGTTTTGGAGTGTACCCTAAAGGATACTTTGACAAATAAAAATGGTGACGTTTCATCATAAACACCCTAAGTGAGACCAGAATCCTTAATTTGTACCCAAGACGATGAGCACCCTTGGACCTTGTCATAGAGGAGTCCCAATTTGTTAGGTTTTACCAACAATTCACCGGTACCCATTTATACTCCTGGGTGGAGAGAGGCCCGGCGAGAGTTAAGCACCGCACTTCCACTAACTAATGCAAGTGGGTCTTTTAATGAATCATGGATTACCAATCGCAGAAAGTTGAAACAAAGTGAAAATATTAGTAAGAATACAATACAATCAGTGCAATCCTTTATTTACCCATGCAACATTTAGAGTAATAAAAACTTGTTAAAACATGTGCGTGCTAAAAAATGGAAAGAATAAAATTAGACTTAACTAATACAAGCATGCACTATGTTAATCTATATACAATCACCATGCAAGTTAGAAAAGATGCTCATTTAAAATAAGTTTAAAAGTAAGAATATCTTTGGCTTCTCTAACATATCGAGGTAATGAATTCCACATCTTTGCTGCTAAAAATGAAAACAATCCATTTTAAATTAATATTAAGTAGCATTAAAAGAGTGTCCGACCCTCTTAAATTATAATTACAAATTTTGGTATTAAGAAAATCTTGTATGTAGGGTGAGGCTTGATTATTCATGCATTGGTAAACTAAAACTAGGGCCTGAAATTTTCTTCTTTGTTCTAGCATTTTTATTTTAACTATCTCTAATAAATAATCGTAGGGCGTATTTTTCCCATAACCTAAAATGGACCAGAGAATATAATAATTTGTGTCCTCTAGTTTTTTCAGTTGACATCTACTAGCCCCAAGCAATAGCAGACAACAATATTCTAAATGAGATAAAATGAATGCCTTGTAGAGGCGTGTCATAATATCTGAGGGAATAAACCTCCCAATCCTTCGTAATGCGGTGGCTTTGGCATATGTCTTTTTTGCTTGCTCTTTCACATAAGCTGCAAAGTTAAGCTTGCAATCTAGTGTTACACCAAGGATTTTTAAGGTATCATTAGTCACCATGGCATTGTTACCTACACTGACATTGTAGCAGTAGGATACTGGGCCAATCTCAGGATAGTTTTGTTGAAACTATGTTGATAGTAAATGAAGATCAGAATGTATTATAGATCTGGAGGGGAAATGTATTTAGTAGTGTCATCTGCGTAGAACCGTAGTGAGGTGGTTGTAACTTCTTTTACATGTACATTAACATCAATATAGATTACTTCATAGAGAGTGCGACGTACGGATTTTTATTCATGAGTTGCAGAACTTTGGAAATCAAACAAGTGAGCGTAACGAACAAATGAGTTTTCCAAAGTTTTTCAACAAGTGAATAAGAATCTGTACAAAGTACTTTCTATGCTGTAATTTGTTTATTGTATATATAACAAGAATATTAAATATATCCTTTAAACCGGTTTAGTTTTCCTGATGCCGTAAGCTTACATGCAGAACAGCAAGAAAATCAACACTGATCTACGTGTAAATGACTGAGCATCATGAAAAACAAATCGGCTTTCCAGTCAAGTAACAGGCAGACAAAGAGCCTACACAAGCTTAAATATAATAAAGGAGAATTCGTAAATACATAGTGCGAAATCTCTGGGCTTGTCCCTAATCACTTTCAGATTCAATCATGTAATGGCAGTGCTTTGCGCTGGGCAAAGACAAATTTGGACTCTGTTGACTTACACTGTGTATAGAAATAGAATGTTGTTGGCTTTCTGATGTAAAATTGACTTCCTCGGTTTCAAGAATGGCCATTGATTCTGAAACTGAAGTCTAGCACTCAAGATGTTGGATCTATTCCGCTGCTGTTTTACTGAAAGTGAACTAAAACGGGAAGCTGAAGCCATCTTTTTGAAACACAATCTTCAAGCGGACAGTGATTTCAAGACCGTGCTTCTCGGAAGCCATTTGAGTGCTTAACTCTGATTGGCTAAGTGATTCTACTCTGGATGGTGATTGGTTATATTTTTTACATGTAAAGAATGCTATACGCGAAGCTGATTGGATGTATCGCTTTTTTCATAATTTTATGTGAAAATATACAGTATTGTGCAAAAGTAACGCAAGTGAAATGCGCGAATTTCGTTCTTTGTTCGCGCTAACTTTCCAGGAAAGTT
>Ga0126338_10002585_pt1 | contig 12487 bp, 10 predicted proteins | sample OrbCmetagenome_2_FD_92529 | JGI IMG/M metagenome (GOLD analysis project Ga0126338, IMG submission 92529) | Coral microbial communities from Petempiche,Puerto Morelos, Mexico - Orbicella C C metagenome | ecosystem: Host-associated > Invertebrates > Cnidaria > Coral | place: Petempiche,Puerto... | reverse complement strand
TTTTTATCATTTCTCTTATTCTAGTAGTTATTTACAATATTAAATTAGTTAGGTAGTTAGATTTATTTAAATTAAATATTGTATAGTCCTGAAGGAATTACCGTGTCTAAATAAAGATTTTACCTTTACCTTTTACCTTTACCTTGTTTTCACTATTCCTTTAATGATAAGCACTTGCATTGACATGATAAACAAATCTTGATCACGATAGATTTCTTCTCTAATCTTTGATAACAGAGTTTATACCACCCTAAATTAATACCCGGAACACATCATCCAAATGACTATGTAATCATAGCTCAAAGACATTAAGATGTGAGCTGCGTGATTTTGAAGCCTTGGAGCTTTTCAGCAAGGCCCTTGTTACAGTTTTCCCAAGAGGTTCAATAACAGGAAGTAAATGTTAACCTGACTGCTCATAAAACATCTTGGGAAAGGCAGACAGATGATGGCAAGTGAGAAATCATATAACCCTACTGGATACTTTCTAGAGGAAGGTGTGTGGGGCGGGGATGGGGTTGGAGGGGGGAGGGTATATAAATGAGAAAGGAGGCCTTTCAATAGAGGAGGTTAGGGTCTTAGGGATGGACCATTATTTCTTTGACAAGGGGAGGGGGGGGGGGGGTTGGGCAATTTCCAAAAAAAATTCCTGCACAGAAAAAAACTGAACCGTGGGGGAAAAAAATCAAGCAAGTTCCTTCTACTATCATAATTTTGATTTTTGATGTTAAAAAATATTTTGAGAAAAATTTTTGCACAAGCTATTGTCTACCAAGACAAATCATGCACGACCCAAAGGTGTGAAAAAATTTCATACCCCAGAAAATTGACCATCACCCCCCCTCCCCCCCCTCCCCACCTCAAAAGACCAGTGGTCTTTCCCTTAGCTGGGTGCATGCACTAAGCTGAACAGTCTAGAGAGTTAACCCTCCACGCACTGCAGCCCCTCCGCCAGGGCCCGGATTACGAAAGTCCGCTGTATCGAGTTTACATAAATATAAAAAATAAAAACACGACTTCAGCTTTAGTTTCACCTCTGTGCTACTGGTTCCTAATGCTTTGTTGAAATCTTCGCTTGTGAGCCGTCTCCTCTTGGAATGCTTCATAAACTGAGATGCGCTCTGTGTAAATTAATTCAGTTCATCAAACGAAGATCGCATTGAACTATTAACGTTAATGCACCACCTGATGGAATATCCAACTGTACCTGAAGCGTCTCTCGAAGTCTGTAAGTGACATCTTCAGCAAGGGAACTTGCCAGATCGTCTGTCAAACCCTGCACCCCGAAAATTTCGGCGTACAATTTCACCGACTTTGGAGAAACTATCGCAAATTTGGAGTCCTCAGTCATGGTGCAGAATTTGACATTTTTCTATCTGTGCAATGTCACTTCAACAGTGTGGCCTAATCGATGAAATATTGTAAAATCACATTGACAAGCGTTGCGAAAAAGGACGTATGTGAGAGCGCCATGTTGGTTGGTTTGGCCTCTGGAGACTGGGGTAAAGCACAGGAAAACCAGAATACGATCTTACTCACACTGAAAAGGTTAGGATTTCTCAAATCAAAAATACGATTTATGAACAGATTTAACATTGAAAAGATTAAATTAAGCAACCTTCAATAAATTTAAGCGCAACTTTCGACAAAATCTTTGTCCTTTTATGGCATCTCCAAAGCAGCTCCAATGCAATTGGGTTACCTGTGTTTGTGGAAGTTAGCATTGCGGGCGCAAGTTGTCTCTCATCGTGCTCTGTTTCACGGGACATCGAGCACGTCCTATTGTTCTACTACTACAGCTCATATTTCGCTCCCAGGCTCGGGGCTGACTCTTTTTTGAAGTTTCCCTTACACAGGTAAGCGAGTTTTTGTTTGCTCTATATTTTTAAATTCAACATTACGTCCATTCACGTTAAGACGCTTACAAAGTGAACCTTACCTTTGTGCGTGCCAATGGGCAGGTTTTTAACTGTTTTTGTTTTGTTCATTTCTCAATGGGGTGAGCTAAAACGTTAAGCTGCTTTTATAATATTCTTTATTCAGGGCATGATTTCTCCTTTTGATCAACATTTATTTTACAGTAAGTCGCTCTCCGATCGAGGTAAGTTTCTAGCCATTGTTATTCTTATCGTGATAATCGAATCGAATGAATGAGTCATTTTAATTTTACTTTCCTCGGATGACCCTTGCCCCTGCATTTGCCACGAACGGTTTTCAACGATCGGGCACGTCTCCCTCCCGCCAATACTTATTCCATAAGCAAATCCGATTTGTTTTGATTTTTTCACTGCATAGTTGAGTAGTATTTTTAGAAGTCATGTGAGCAGTCATGACTTAATAGTTTGTATGTGTTCGTGGCAAAGAGCGAGGCTGGAAAAATTAAGTGAATTCTAACTTGTTTCATTGTATTGATCTTTGGGTAAGGTGTCAATTGAAGGTACGTCTAGACAGTAGTTTATTGGGAAATCAACAAGAGTTACAAAATTTGTTTGCTGTAAACTGTACTCGTTGCTTTTATTGCAGTAATTTTAATGAAATCTTGTCGTGATGTAATTTTTGATATAAAATAACAAGAACACGTCTTTGAATAATTAATAACCCGACAAACTTCAATTTGTTTTAAACGATATGATTTCTTTGTTTACTAGAAAAGTGGTTTCATAAGCATGGTAATGTTTGGAAAGTGTTGACTAAATTAAATTTTGGGTCGAATGAATGCTGGGCTAATTTTTTTGTTCCAAAAAAAAAATTCAGTTTTATTTTTATGAAATAAGTACATGCACATAAAAGTGAAGGGAACTTCAGAAACTTTGATGATCGCAATTGTCTCCAGATATTTTAATGGGCCATGTGTATACAAGATCAAAGAAATTTACATTTTACCTTACAAACACCCTGTACAGATTGCTTGAAACTGAGTCATATCTCTCTACAGAATCACATTTCCCACTTCTTTTCTCATTGTTTTGCAAAAGAGATATAAAAAATTTATCAGTGTCTTCATCAAGTCAGAGAGAAACTGGTGAAAGTTTGGGTAAATTCAATAAAGCTGTGGAAACGTCATCTACATCAGCTTGCACAATTTGTGCCCCCTTACAGCCTTTCTTGTTCTTCCAAACTTTCACTCCTGTTTCTATCACTTGAGAGAACACAGGATTTTTTCATGTCAGTGTATACATTTGCAATAAGGCTGCTTAAGCACCCATTGTCTGATTATGACAAAGAATTATAAGAAGGAACAGCTGGTGTTCAAATCTTAAATTCTGGACGTTTTCATTTTTTGTTTTGGATAATTTATGAGAAAACACTCTTTGAACAGTTCAGGATGTTGAATCTTAAAAGAGGGACTATAGAATGTCATGTACATCCCTCTTTTATTTGTATGTCCACTGCGATGGATATCCAATATTTAGTTACTCCATAGCTATATCCAGCCTACATGTACAGTGTACACCAGTCCAGTTAGTTGAGATGCATTTATTTATTTTTTTAGGTTAAATTCACATAAATTATTTAATACTCAAACAAGGACCAAGAAATCAAGTGAATTACCATCAACAAAATGTTACGAGTTCATGCTCCACGCTTCAAGAAAGTTATTCAACAGCAGTTTACTGTAAGCAGTGGAATATGGTCCACATGCCGTTACATCCATGCAGGAAATAAGTTCAACCAGGGCCAGAAACCCGAGCCACAGAGGAGCGGGATCAAGAAACTGCTGGTCGCAAATCGTGGTGAAATAGCCATCCGAGTTTTTCGAGCAGCTACTGAAGCTGGGATAAGGACGGTTGCCATTTACTCTGAACAGGATGCCAATATGATGCACAGACAGAAAGCTGATGAAGCGTACCTCATCGGTAAGGGTATGCCACCGGTCGCTGCTTATTTAAATATTCCAGAGATCATAAAAATAGCAAAGGTAAGTGATGGGTCGGAATGATGCCATAAGGCTGAATGAAAATGCAATACTTTTTTTTTTTGTAAAGCAATAATTAAAAGGAGTTTTCAATTTTTAACTCTTGGACATGCAATCCAAACTTAATTTAAAATAGCCCATCAAATGCAAGAGTAGGGTCCCCCAGCCTCAGAAGTGGGGAATGGATGTTGAGAAGAAGGCTTAGTATGTTGCTCTCTTCAGTGTTTGTTTGAGGGTAAGGTGCCCTGTAGTTGTTTCTAACTTCAGTAACCTTTATTGGGCTGTTTCATTTGTCAAATATGTGGCATTTGCTTGAAGTTAGACATGGAATATTGACCTGAAAATTGAAAGAAATATTTACTAGTACTAGGTGTAACTCTTTTCCAGTGAGAACTGTTTTGACCTGATAGCTTTTATGAATTATCCAAATCCGTCTTTTCACTCCTGTATTATTTTTTTCATGTTCGCATAGCCTAGTACCTACCTGTAGTTTAAAGTGAACAAAAACCTTAAGTTTCTAGTAAAGTTTGTATCATGAAAAACTGTCCAGAGTGACAAGCCAATCAAATCCTAGAATTCAGGATTCTGGACTGCTATTCTCCCTCAATGACCCTGGTATTCGAACCAAGATCACTTATTTTGGAAAGCAATGTGCTTTAACAGGGTTCCATTAACATTTTCAGCAGGAGGGTAACTGGTTTCCTCAGGCGAGCAAAACTATTTGAACTGAACTTCTTTACAAGAAAAAATTCGCCTCTAGATGGTCAAACCGGGCAGGCAAAACCATTCTCTCAGCCAGTCAATTTGCCCAGTGCCTGGCCCTTAATGAAGCCCCAGCTTGACGCCACTGCACCACATACATGGTGGAACTATACTTATTGTGAATGATGATTTAATTAAAATGTGTTTTTGTCACATCATCTAGGAAACTGGTGCTGATGCCATTCACCCAGGCTATGGATTCCTCTCTGAAAGAGCGAACTTTGCTGAAGCTTGTGTCAAGAATGGTCTTATTTTCATTGGTCCATCCCCAGGAATTGTTAAAATGATGGGTGACAAAGTGGAGGCACGCAGAGTGGCAGTAGAGGCTGGTGTACCTGTGGTTCCTGGCACAGAGAATCCAATCAGAAGTGCTGCAGAAGCTAAAGCCTTCTGTGAAGAGCATGGGCTACCAGTCATCACTAAAGCAGCTTATGGAGGAGGTGGGCGTGGTATGAGAGTTATCCATAGGATGGAAGATGTCGAAGAATTCTTCAATTTAGCCAGCAATGAGGCACATGCTGCTTTTGGAGATGGTTCTATGTTTATTGAAAAGTTTGTTGGTGAGTGTCCATATTCCATTGATGCTTTGGGTCAGATAGTTTTTCTACTCCGCCTGTGGGTTGGGTTCTTGGGCTCGATACTTTACATGGGCTCTCATGGTTACTCTCTCCACCCAGATGTATTACATAGGTATGGACCAATTAACTGCTTCGGATTTAATTTTGTGATGGACTAACATCTCATCCAGGGGGAAGTAGAAAATACTTGTAGTTGCTTAATGCTGAAACTGGGATTTAAGTTCTGGCAGTATCAGCCACTTGGCTCAGTTGAGGCTTTTGTTCTTTCCAATGTTGCAGGGTGCACAACAAAAGCAAATTTCAGATTTGTCCTTGGGGCAAGCTATAGCATGATGTACATGGAAGACTCTGAAAGCCATTCTTACTAGCACGCCGAAATTTTACTTTTATAGCAGAGATGCAATTTAAAGAAATTTAAATCCAGGAGATTGCCAATTTTTACCTTCTCGACCCTAAAAAAAAAGCTCTTAAAAGTAGAGCTCCTTCAATTCAGCCACAAAAATGCGTCAAAGATTCCAATAATTTCGCCCCCCGAAAGGCCAAAAATCAGCCTAAATGAGTCCTTTCCTTTGAATCCAAGAGAATTGGTGAGCAGTATGGGAGAACAGTAGATCTGTTAGAACTGTAGGTCAGTATCTGGGAGACTCCCGGATAATCTGGGAGAGTTGGCATAGATGCCATGTCCTTCTTTGATTTTCTTCAAAAATTTTCTCAAGAATCTTCACTAGCCTGCCAGACAAATGAAAGACAGAATCCACTAACCTAACTGCAAAATACACCAAGTTTTGCTCTGGGCTGTCAGCTTATTGTCAGGAAAAAGCCGTCCTATTACCAACATTTATTATAATTATTATAAAATACTTAGACAGTATATTTTTTTATGGATTGCAACTTCTTCCAAGGACTTTATTGAATCAAACATAGTTAACTTGTGTTTTGAGCACATCACTGACAACATTTTCACTCACTCAAAATTTTGACAAACTATACTTCAGACCAACCACGACACATTGAAGTCCAAGTGATGGGTGATGCCTACAAGAATGTGGTTCACCTCTATGAAAGGGATTGCTCAGTTCAGAGACGCCACCAGAAGATCGTAGAGATTGCGCCAGCTCCAGATTTAGCTCCTGAAATCAGAGACAAAATGACAAGGGATGCTATTGCTTTATGTAAGGCTGTAGGTTATGAGAATGCAGGGACAGTGGAGTTCTTATTGGACCCACAAGGCAATCACTATTTTATGGAGGTTAATGCTCGACTTCAAGTGGAACATACAGTGACGGAAGAGATAACAGGGTGAGCCAGTTACTCCTGATGTTTAACTTACATGTATGTGTGGGCAGGGGTGCAAAACAGACCACTTTTCCATTTTTCAAGCTTGCCCTTTGGGATATACTGACAAGAAAAATAAGTACAGTTGGTGTAGTAAGTTAATTAGTTCTAAGTACAAGTCATTACATGTAGTTAATTTATTTAACTGTCAATTATCAATGAATTATTAAATAATCATCAAAGAGAGAGTACCAATTTACAAATACATAAACAAGTGGAAATAAGCGATAAGAACAGACATTGCGGTGTTATCAGTATTCCATTTTTCAAGCTGATTATGAAAATATTCTGTGAGTCCTGTTTATGAAGTCGACTAAATTTGCATATTAAATGGCAAATTACATTAGAAGACTTCCAAAGCCAACTAATGTGCAATTAGACTTTATCCATGCAAAGTAAGAATTTATGTAATGTAATTTCTTTCCATTTATTTAATTTGCAAATTTAGTTGGATCTACCTTTTGGTTAAATTTGGAAAGGACAACATTGATTATTGTATAAATTTTGGCTCTTTCCAACAATTACAAACTAACTGTTAAGCAAACATGAGTGAAACTAACTGCAAGCAAACAGTGCAGTTGGCATTCAGCAAGATATCCCTAAAGGATAATTATTAATAATGTTCATTATTACAATGTGACTAAATTAATTCTTTCTTGAAATATCACTCAAACTTTGTTGACTCACAGTGTCGACTTGGTGAGGGCGCAGATTGGTGTTGCAGAGGGAAAATCCTTGGAAGAAATTGGACTTCGTCAAGAGGATATCAAAGTTACCGGCTCATCTATTCAAGCTCGTATCACAACAGAAGATCCTGCTAATGACTTCACACCAGATACCGGCAGAATTGAGGTACGTAACTGTAGCAGTTTACATGTAGGAGGCTGTTTGAGTATCACAAGTTTGTTTACTCATACCATGGACATTAGAGAGTATGACTGCGGGAGCAGTGTTTTAACATTTGGTTTAGAGTTCTAGACACGTGTTTCGTATGTTTCCTTGCTGTTGTAGGTTTTCCGCACTGGTGAAGGAATGGGGATTCGTCTGGATGGGAATTCCATGTTCCCTGGTGCTGTGGTCTCCCCTCACTATGACTCCTTGTTGACAAAAGTTATAAGTCACGGTGCAACTCACAGAGACGCTGCTACCAAGCTGCTCCGAGCACTGCGCGAGTTTAGAATAAGAGGTGTCAAGGTATGATTCAAGTTAAGTCCAGTGTACGTTGTGTAAATATCGAAGGAAAGTACAATTGCTTTTCAATAACTGGCAAATTGCTGTCACATAGAAAGCAAGGGCTAAAATTTTGAGGGACAGATAATGTCCTTTCACAATTGGTATTTTTTTCTAGGTCAGTCAGAGAATGAAACGCTTATATAAATGAGAAAATCATCATTATGAACAAATAAAGGGGTGCATGGACAAAGCCTTAAGTGACCCTTGATGTCAAGTCAAATTCTCCCTTTTTTTACAAGGTAGCGAAAGGCAATTTGCTAGGAGAATCTTGCAGTCTATCAGATGTCACTTGAGAGAAGTAGTGTCAAAGTTTCTTGCTTAGGAATGGAACATTATTAATAATTGCTACCGTCAGCCAGTGCTTCAGTTCATACCATTTGATCCAAGCTCCAAACCCCAACTCTAAACAAACAAATGTAAGAGAAAAATATAAATAAACTACTGTGTGTTTGTCTGCAGACCAATATACCTTTCTTGATGAATCTCCTCAAACAAGAAGACTTTCTAGGAGGAGCTGTCACCACTGATTTTATTCTGAAAAGACCAGACTTGTTCAAGGTGGAGAGAGGACAAAACCGCGCCCAGAAACTGCTTCAATATCTTGGAAATGTCATGGTCAATGGACCTTGTACACCGCTTGCGACTGGACTGAAACCTTCAAAAGATGCGCCCGATGCCCCTGAGGTTAGGGTTTGGATATACAGAAGCAGAGTCAATGTTGTTAGCGATGACAAGCTTTCGACGCTCTCACAGCGTCTTTCTCAAGTAAATATGGCGGGTCAGTGTATTTGTCACGTGAGCTTCGGTGGACCGAGTCACGTGCCAAAACATCCCCGTGTAAGGGCGGAAGTTCAAATCCACGGTCTCGATTGAGCACCGTGACTGACACAGAATTTCAAGGCCTCACGAATTCTCCTTCAAAAGTTGTTTTCTTTTCTAGCTATGACAGCCTTACTCTCTTCCTCTGACTTCGGTATCTCGTTTGTATTTATGTCTGCTACAAAGTCGGGAAACAATTTCTTTACTCGAACTTATAGATTGTTTGTGATTGAAAAAAGTTGGCTAGCTTATAGTGTCATTTTCAAAAAAATTATCACTGAACAACGCTAAAACATAAACTCTCCGCTTTTATTTTGACACATGTGCGAACTTAAAATACGTTTACGAAGTAAACGTTTGGCAGTTCAGTAAATGCCATCCACAGTGCCTTTTAACCATCTGTCAGACGCCATTTTCGGTATAGATGTATCTCAGTACTAAAATTAATGTAATCTTGCAGTATATCTAAGTTACTGTGTACCTTCGGCAAGTCAGTTGATGCCATGATTTCAACCGAGACGGGGTTTCATCTCGCTAGCTTCCCCAACGGTTGACTCATAGTTTTGTTAGATGTAACTGTTATTGACAGCTGCAAGATGACACACATGTCTGTCGTAAAGGAGAAGGCAGTGGGCTGGCTATATTTTCCTCTTACCTTGTGTCGTTCCAGATCCCCAAAGCATCAAATTCTGGTTCGTGTGGTTTTATGAGACCTAGTGGCTTGCGAGATGTGTTACTGCAGCAAGGTCCTGAAGGTTTTGCCAGCTGTGTTCGTAAGAGCGACAGACTTCTGCTGACAGATACAACTTTCAGGGATGCCCATCAGTCACTGCTGGCCACCAGAGTGCGGACTCACGACATGCTGAAGGTCGCGCCCTTTGTGTCGCATTATTTTGCTAATGCGTACAGCTTGGAATGTTGGGGAGGTTAGTGGATATGGAATGGCTTGTACATTATATGGCATACAGGCATTACATTCACCATCTTGATGGCCAGAGCTATTTTCTCAGTAAATTTCGTGGAAATAAAACCGTTGAAGTTGTCCTTCAGTAGCATGTCTGACTAAATGGACGATTCAGTCAAGGCCAAGCTTTCGCCGATCTACGGCATCGTCACTGAGGGAATCTAAAGAAAATATTCCACCGTACTTGTAATAAAAAGAATCATCCATAAAACCCTTGATTAAGCGCGGATATCCTTAGGGTAAGCCAAATGGCAGTCCCCTATTATATTCTTAAGGCAAAGATTTAAGATTGGAGCGTTTTTGATTGATTGATACGAAACGCTTTCGCTATAATCGCTTCACCTTCGGCGGCTAATTAGTGAACATCCGGGAGACCTCGCATAATTTTCGGGTAAATTCGGAAATTGGTCGGAAACGTTCTGAAATATTGCTTGTATTTCTCATAACACCATGAAATAACCAGTAAATCCATTTACTTCCAGGCGCAACATTTGACGTAGCTCTTCGTTTCTTGTACGAGTGTCCTTGGGAACGTTTGGCGCAGCTGCGCGAAGCCGTTCCCAACATTCCTTTCCAGATGCTCCTCAGAGGCGCCAATGCTGTGGGATACACCAGCTACCCTGATAATGTGGTGTTCAAGTTTTGCGAGAAGGCGCAACAGAATGGCATGGATATCTTCAGAGTGTTTGACTCTCTGAATTATCTTCCTAACTTACAGGTAATGCAGAGTCTCGTGAAAACGCACGTCGGAGAACCGATGAGAGTGCGCACAGTAGAGTTGAAGAGAACGGAAAAGAGTTGGAGGTTTAACAAGAGCCAGAGGCTTCACTTGAGATCTCCAAAATTAATCAAAACTACGAAGAATTTTTGGTTAATTTTTGGGACAACCACTAAATGGCTTCTTGTCACTTGAAATAGTAACCTCCCACTTGTACATGCAACACTGCAGCTAGCTGTATTGTTCAAATTTTGACTGCCTTTTCTTTTCGTTTCGTTAGCTGGGTATTGAAGCATCCGGTCAGGCTGGTGGAGTCGTCGAAGCTGCCATTTCTTACACCGGAGACGTGTCTAATCCATACAAGACTAAATACAACATTGATTACTACATGAATCTTGCATCAGAACTGGTCAGAGCCGGCACCCATGTGCTCTGTATCAAGGTAAGGCAACAAACTACATCAAGTTTTCTTCATGACAGTAGGTAGTTTAAGAAAACCACATCAGCAACGCAAACGGAACCTTGCTAAACAGAAGGTTTCATGAGCAATACAACGGAATGGCTGTGCACGTGCGTTATAATTCTTGCTACATTTCTTTGCCGTCCTCCACAAAACAACAGGGACCTTAAGCAACGACGATGGCGACCCCGAGGACAACGCCTAGTAAAATTGAAGTTATATCTGATTTTACCTTCGAGTTTGGCAAGGTCTGTTCAGTGCGAACTTTGGTCTCGGAATTTGGTCAAGCTAAATATGTAATACCAGCATTCAATTCCAAATGGAATTTAAAAAAATTAGCCGCTGTCGTTCGCGTTCTCTAAAATACGCAGAACTTAGTCATTTCACGTTGTTGTTTTGCAGAGGACGGCTAAAAAATGTACAAAGATTTATAACGCACGTGCACAGCTATTGTTCTACTCATTAAAAGTTTTCTTTGGTGGCGTTCTCGTTGTCGTTGTCGTCGTGGTTTGCTAAGTTCTGTAGTTTTGAAAGCAAACGTGGTCACTTCTGTTGTAAGCATACAACTCGTATTATAGTGAGCTTTGCCAGAGTCTTTTGATAACCACACAATAAAGACTAAATAAATGACAACTTAATGGCTTGACTGATGTGTTCTTTATTGCAGGACATGGCTGGTGTGTTGAAACCCAGTGCTGCTACGCTATTAATTGGTTCTCTTCGGGCCCAGTTCCCCAAGATGCCTATTCACGTGCATACCCATGATACCGCTGGAGCAGGCGTGGCCTCCATGCTGGCCGCGGCGGAGGCTGGGGCAGATGTGGTGGACGTTGCTGTCGATTCCCTGTCTGGTATGACGTCACAGCCCAGTATGGGCGCTATTGTAGCAGCCTTGCAAAACACAGAGAAGGAAACAGGTTTGTTGGAAGAGATTGCTGTTTAAAGGCGCTTAGTCACGATATTTTGAGTTATTTTGTCCACGTACAGAATTATTAAATTGAAGGCAACCTGAAAATAATAGTATACTAAGATAGAAAAACACTAAAGAGATAATAATAATCCACGAAGGAACAAAGATGGTTAAGGATGGAGAAGATTGACACGGATTACAAACAAAGAACTTGAAGAATTTAGGCTAAACTTTTCAAGATGCGCAACCCTTGACTTAGCTCCTTTAAATTTTGCTGCCAATTTGTAGTTGTTGTTTCATTGTTCCTGAGGGCATAGCCTTTGTCTCTTACATAGCGTCTAAAATGCCCAACAAGGGAAGCAGCAAAGTTTGAAATCCTCTTTATTTTCTTCCGTTTAGGAATTCCAATCGAGCGTGTCCATGAGTACAGCGAGTACTGGGAACGAGCACGTCAGCTGTACGCGCCATTTGAGAGCACTGTGACAATGAAGACTGGTAATGCTGACGTGTATGAGAATGAGATCCCAGGCGGACAGTATACCAACCTACACTTCCAGGCCTACTCGCTTGGCCTGGCCGATCAGTTTTCTGAAGTTAAGAAGAAGTACGCTATGGCCAATGACCTGCTGGGCGATGTCGTCAAGGTAAGAACGTACCTTCCCCTCCCCCCCCCCCCCCCCCCCCCCCCCCCCCCCCCCACCCCCTAAATCAACTTTAGTGAGGAGGGAAAATAACAAATCTTTGAAACTGTGATACCAACACAAAAAATACATATTTTTTTTTTTCTTTTTT
>Ga0126338_10002584_pt1 | contig 12488 bp, 6 predicted proteins | sample OrbCmetagenome_2_FD_92529 | JGI IMG/M metagenome (GOLD analysis project Ga0126338, IMG submission 92529) | Coral microbial communities from Petempiche,Puerto Morelos, Mexico - Orbicella C C metagenome | ecosystem: Host-associated > Invertebrates > Cnidaria > Coral | place: Petempiche,Puerto... | reverse complement strand
ACCGAAATATCAATGTGTAACAAAGGAGGACATGTAGCGTATGTTGCACTGATCATAATTTTACTGAGAATTGCAAAGAAATGTAAGCCAAGTCGTGTTTTGATGATTGAGTGGTGATATTCACAACATCGTAGTTAGCAACAAAGTTTAGTCGAAAGTATTAAAAAAAAAAAAATCAAGTTGTAAGCCATTATAATTATAAGATGGCTTGAATAAAAACATCGGTATTCACGTACGCCAATTCTCTATCCACACCATCCCACCATCCATGCCATTCCCCATTTGTTGATCGGGATCATTTGCGGTCCAAAATGGGGATCATTTCCGGTCCGGGATCATTTGCGGTCCAATTTGCGGATCATTTGCGGTCCGGGATCATTTGCGGTCCTCGGATCATTTGCGGACCCGTACAGAGTCCGTGTTCTGGGTGCTGGCCAAAAGTAATGCAGGCTCTATGATCGAGTGCTTTGAGCGGCAATAACAATTACCATCACGCTTTGCCATTTTGCACAAACAGGCCACTTGGTTGACCTCATCCGGATCGAGTCGTTCCCAGTCATCTCGCTCGAACACGAGCTTCTTTAAGTCTCTGTGTCGCTAAGGCCGTGGGACTAACTTGACTGATGCTTCCTAGCCTTTTCTGTTCGCCACTTTAGAAACAAGGGAAAAAAGCTGGCTAGAGTGAATCCCATCTTGCAGTTGTTTGTGGTACTGTTTATACTGAAGACAAAACAAAAGATGGCAATCCATATTACCTCCAGTAGAGGTCCCACAAACAAGTGCAAGATAGTATTCGTCCCAGATTTCTTCTCTTTTCTAAAGTGGCGAATTACGAAAGGCTATAGAGAGTTTTCACCCACGTGGCCAGCACACATGCACATTTAGTGAAACAAAAGGAAGTGTTTACATAAGACTGAAAAAAGTTCAGCTCCCACAAGACTGGTTTGATACACTAACATGGCCGCCGTTTCATTGTCTTAGAACACCAAAATGCAATATCACTGCCGTGACGTTATAAGAAAACGCTCTATATACTGTGATTTGCCTACCGCATATGCTTCGTGACTGGAATTCGCGGGCGCGACGGATCCGTTAGTGCGTTAGAAAAAACGTTGGTATACACGGTAATTTAAGTGCAAAACAAACTCATACCTCCCTTCATTTTGGAATAGGGGGAAAAAACGAGCAACTGGAAAGTGTCCTAACTCACTCACTACTTACTTACTGCTTTCTATCGTCACTCTTATACGACTTATCGTAACTGTCTCTATGACGATCAACGGAATATGCGAATGAAATATAATAAATAAGAACAACCGCAAGTAAGGAAGAGCTAAGGTTTATTAAGAAGAGACTATCACTGTTCTGTACGGACTAATGTCACAGTAGAGGTATATTAGCGTTCACAGAGGGACTGTTGTCCTCGGTGCTAACTAGCAACAATATTATAAGGTGTTTATTTTGGTTCAGAGAGCAACGTCCTAGATGTTATGTACACATAACAATTCTAATAAGCGAAGGAATTTTTAACCTGACTACAAATTTTTCGTTCGAAGGACATGGATCAGAGATAAAAGCTTTTTGTCTGTCAATCTCAGCAAAATGCCATAAAGTAAAGTTACACTAAGGAACGTTTGCGGTAAGTTGTTTCCACAACGTTATAAGCAAATGCTTTCAGAGTATCTAAGAGCCCTTTGAAGTCCCTACTAAAGTTTCTTTTATAAATATCTCGATTCGGGATCCAAAGAGAGGTTTGGTTTCTGGACTGCAAAGCAAAACCCCAGGACCCCAGGGGTTTACAGAGTCCCATTATCCCCGTCCCCCACCAGGTAAGTAGGGGTATCTTGCCAATTCAAATAAGTCATTGTCAGCGAACGAACTCCTCTCCTGTACAATGCATTCGTGCGCAATTCTTCTTTCAACACTTGATGACGCGCTACATGTCATCCTGTCTCGCAAAGGTGAATCTCGGAGGGAAGGACTGTTCTGTACCATCTTTCGACTCTTTAGTAGTAGTGGCCATCGATTGTTCATGGTCCGGTTACATAACTTCTTCTTTAACTTCTGACGTCGTATTTAATTTGCAATTCCTAGTCTCAAGCCTCGATTCGCTCCAGTCCCAATTTGAAAAGAAACTCCTCCTTGGCGTCCTCGCCTTTTCCTCTCTTTCCATCTCTCCTTGATTCAAGTCTTCTTAGCGCGCTGCGATAGCGCGTCTCCATTCGAAAATCTACAGCCCCGTTAGTGGGACTTGATCGATATGAAGTCAATGAAGCGTTAGGCGGCTTGGATTTTGGCGAAGAAGGCGATAGCTTCTCTCTTTCCATTCCTCGCTCAAGTCCTGCCTCCTTCCCTGGAATCGAAGTGCTCCGTCTTTCGATGGGACTTGGTTTTTGGTCTCGTTTGACGATTTCGTCTTTCGTCTCCTTTTCGTTTTTAACCTGAACGACTGTTTTGCCGTGCATAAACCCATTTACACGTGCTAAGTCCATATTTCGTCGCCTTTCCTCCTCTAGAACCCCGTGATGAAACATTCGGTCGCTTTCAACTGACGAACAGCGCACCGGAAACACCGAAGAAATATCCCGATGATGCCCGAACGGCCATAGCGCGTAACGATCTCGAGGTGACGGGATGTGTATTCCGTTTGTTCCGTAAACGTGCCTTACGGCTTCTGGCGCGTTAACCCGTCGGTGGTAAATGCCCGGGGGTCCTTTCGGAGAAGGAAAGGAGTTTGGATAGTCCGGCGGGAAGTTCATCCTTGGGGCAATGCCAAAGTGATCAACAGGAAATCCCCTTTCGGGGTACGGCACGTCTTCGTCTACACGTGCTTTTTTTGGAGGGACATGGAATGCGGAGCCTCCTGGAGAAACTCTCCGGGGGTCTCTTAAAAACGTACGACCTTGGAAGGAGCCTGGGTTTTTCAAGTCTTTGTTTTCGTCGCCTTGGCGACCATTTTGGTGGTTTTCGTTTCTCCTCTTCTGATCCTGTCGTAGCCCCCTGTGATGACCAGGTGAGGGCTTGTCACGGAAAAGGAGATCATTGATGGCGTCTTGTGTAAACGACTGTTGATCATCCAGCGTCAGATGAAGCTGTATTCCCAACACGTTACGAAGGGCGCCTTCGTACACATCAGATAAACTGTAAAATAAAACGAAGATGATTTTATTTTGATGGGTACGTAAAAATGAGATTATTTTTTCGTTTGGCTTTTATATGTTTCTACTTCCCCCCCCCCCCTACCCCTGAGATCCCAGTGATCCATCTAGGGAGCCCCTATAGCCCCGCCTTCCCCTCTACATTCCATTCCTGCATTTGGTGAGATTACCCGACTCGCCCACGACTCGCTTGCATGAAAACATTGTAACACGCAAGGGATGATTGGAAGGAGGGAAGCGATTTTTTGAACGTTTTCCTCTTACGAATGAAGGAAAGTAGTGTCAGACAAAATGTGCCTTTTGCTTTGTTTTTCGTTACTGCAAATGAAATAATCACATCAAGGGTGACTTTTTGTTAGGCTGCTTTCGATCACATAATTTTTCACGAAACATCCAACAGTTTATGGGCAAAATGCGAAAATTTATCTTTAAATTATACAATTTTAGATAATTGTTAGGATGCTTATTTGGGAAATAGAAACAACCGCGCTCTGCGAGACTTGATATAATAGGTACTGTCCACGGAAAATGACTTTTAGGACGTTTGACATATTAATTCACCATATGACCTCAGTTTTCTTATGGACATACAAAGGTAGTAAATTAATGATCTTTCAGCGTTAAGACTTATGAGAAATCATTTACCAATCAAAAGAGATCACAGAAAGACGTCAAAGCAATAAAATTAAGAACCTGGCGAAAGAGGACTATCGCTTGAAATAACATATAAAAATACTGAAGAAATTAAAACAATATCCTTAAAGTGCCGGCGGTTTTCACGAGACAATTTCTGAATAACATCGAGCTATGGTAAAAAAAAAAAAATTCACAATTAAATTAAAACCGTCCTTTGAAGCGATTTGATTCCGATAAACGGATGTTTTATTTCACAGGCTGTTGTTAAGAGCCGGTTCGTTTAGTACTTTGTGTCGGAATAGCATTTATAGAATACTGTTTATGTTTCGGTAAAATTCAAAACTTGATTACGTTAAAAGTCGTCTAAGTTTGGTAGCTTTGGACCCATATAACCGTTTCTTTCTTTCTTTGTTTCTTTCTTAGCTTTTCAAATATACATTTATACAAATTAAAATTATAACTTTGGTTTTAGAGATCATTGCACAGATAAAATGCGTGCATTTGAAAGTGTAACTAGAATAGTCTCGTACAATACGAAAAGGTCTTTTAATCAGGAGTGAAAATCTTAGTTTTATTTTACCCTTAGGCAGAAAAAAGTTGTTTTTGATTTGCATTTCAAGTCACATTTCCTTTTCGGTTTCTCAAAGGATGAATTGAAAACTTGGAAAGACTTAACTGTGATTAACGAAAAAAATAGAGAAAAGAGAACTATTGTGCGTGAATATACAGAAAAATTCTGGCTTATATCACCAGTAAATAACAAAGTGTAATTTTGTTTGAGGTTTTAAAAGATTTGCTTTAGGCTCGGAAAAGCAGTTTAAAGTCATCTAAACATAATCAAAGTCTCCAAATGTTATCACAAACTGCGCTTAAATTAATACTGCAAATAGTACTCCTTCCTTAAGATTTTTGAGACATTTTCTTGCCCGAGACCCGAAATAATTATTATATTTTATACGTCGCAAAATCCGGTTAAGTTGTTATTCTTTATTTTCTGCGTTTCACAGGCGACCTCGCGCCCGTTACTTCTTGTCGCCTATAGAAAACGTTCTCACTTGTGAGTCACGCTGATTGTCATTAGCGTGCTTAGAATTTCCTGCCTTTCTTCAAGGCGTCGAAAATGAATACCTGGTACCTGTTTATATGTAGATTTCGGGCCGCGCAAGTATATTTTGTATTCTCGTTGCATATGCATTAGATACGCCAGCTGTATTTGAATAGTTGCTCGTTACAACTTGTTTAGCGTGTAAAACAAAACAAAAAAAGGTTCCTGCTAGTTTTAAAGAGATTTTCGCGGTCCCATCTGCGCTCTGGAGAGTCTTAACAAAGGAGTGCGTGCAATTGCGAGGAAGAATCATTCGCGAATATTTCTGATAATATTACAAAAAAAAGAAGATTTTTCTCCGTGAATGGCAGATGTGCATTATACCCATCTTCCGCGGAAATGTCCGGAGAAGCCATAATGTAACTGAATAAGTAATTGCATAATAATAAAAATCCGTATGGACCTTAGAACAAATCTAAACTAAGCTTGAACGCATTTGTTAAGAAGCGTTACGGCCTTCTACCTAAAAGGGCTGTGAGCGGCGAATAGCGAAGTAGATTTGTACACAGCGTCACTAAAACCTGTCGCGCGTAGTCGCTTCAGTGCTAACTGCTAACTCAACTGGTCTAGAATATATCAATAAAATTTTGAGCTAAAGTGACCTTAACGTTTCGCTTGAGCACGGTTTCTGCCGTTTGTCGCTCTTTCCGCCAGGTTTGTGTTGAGGCATTTTGTCTCCAAAGTGGCAAACCAACGGCGACCACTCGCTTCGACGTGTGTACTTAGTGAGCCCCTGTGATCATGAACTCGCTAAATTGTCTTCCTTAAAAGACCGCTCGGTTCAACTCAAGATAGAATTATTTGTGCAATCCGCTGAGGCAGATGGTTTTAACTGTCTGCTCGGGGGCTCAATGAATATTCATTGGCGAGGAAATCAGCTGCCTCAATCCTTATTAGGACGAATCTTCCCGGTTGAAGATCATTTTACAGAATCTCTTTCCGCTTCCAGTAATTCTAAAAACCAGTGACACTTTACCAATGGCCCGAAATAAGTTGCCGACGATTCATAGACAGAAAATTAAAATATGTATTCAAACGTAGCGTTCAACTTGGTTTGTGCCTTCAATCTTCAATAATTTATGAGAAACATGTGAGTTTTATTTAGTCAGCTAAATAAAGTCAATCGATGTAAAGTGAGCACTGTTAACTAACATAAGAAGACGTGCGTTTATTTTCTGACACTTTCTGTCATATTATAAGCCGTTAGATTATCAGGAGAAGAAAGATTGCTGCAAATTTTTAGTCTTTACCTCCAGCACCAGATTTTCCAAAATTTTCACAAACGCAATCCGAACAGACGTTTCCTCTCTCGTAATAAAACGAAGATAGCCGAATCTTTCCGAAAATGTCCGAAATGTTCCCGAATTGACATCGGTTCTCGTCGGATCCCTTGGCTGTTTGACACATGAGGCTCGAGGTCCACCTTGTTCCCAGGGTCTTTTCCCTGGCTTGGGGGTGGGGAAAAAAGACCCTGGGAACGAGGTTGGCTCGAGGTAAGCTGGGTGTCATTTACTGGGTACATATGAGACTGTATAACTTGCATACACTTTAGGACCAGTAATAGTCAATTTATTACACGTTTCCAGGTGTACAGAACACAAAAGCCTGGAATTTATTTCTGTTGAATTAAGCCTCAGTTGAAATTCTTCTCAAGACAACTTACCAGCCATCTTACTGACCCTGGCTTCCTTCTAATTTTTTTTTTTTTTTTTCATTTCCACCACGTTGTTCCCCAAGGTACAAATAACATTTTACCATCCATAATCTCAGATTTGTTGGGTTTGTCCCATTATTTGGAGGTTTTGTCCCTTTCCAACTCTAGCTGGTATCAAACCAGTCCCCTGCAGTGCCTCTATGAACCATGTGTCTTGTCTGAGAAATAACTGGCGAATGGATTTGGTATAGAAATTAACAATTATTCCACGAGCGCGCGTTGGATATATAAACAATAACCTCGATTTCGTACGAAAATATGTTAGGACATTTGACCGCGGACATTATATCGTCCGAGCGTAGCTCAAGGAAAACTGTGAGCTTTGAGAAACACATAACGTCCAAGAACAGATATCCGAGCATATTTTCGCGCCAAATGGAGGGCATGTTTATTATACTTCACCTGACTTCAAATGTTTTTCTCAACCCGCGCAGTTTAGAAAATTGAGGTATTTCACTCGGATACTCCCCAGTTTTAGCTAGGACATATTCAGTCACGTGACACGTTTACACCAATCGCGCGCGAGCAAAAATATAGATAGCCAATAAGGCGCGTAGCGCCGAGTTGACTTAAATCATCTCATATCCAACAAGCGCGAGTGGAACAACTGTTTTCAGGATTAACGCCCCCAAAATATAGAAAATTAAAATAAAAATGTCCGAAAGAATTACGCGTATGCCTATATTATTTGTAGTATACGCTTAAATCATTGCCCCTGAGGGAAACAATTTTGTTTTCTCAAGAATCTCGATGTTTCGCGATTCTCGGGACCAGTAATTAAGTGTTTTGTTATATAGCTGGAGTTTAATGTAAAGTAACAACGGCAAGAAGAAGTCAAAGTAACCTCTGGTTGTTGGGAGAGCGGGCGACATATAGGTTTAGCCATTGCCACGAGATCATAAATTAACCAATAGGAGCTCACATTAGACTAAACTAAACCCAAGTTTTATAACAAGTGATCCTACACCCTGATCGCTAAACTAATAAACACTCTTGAATTGCATTATCCAATGATCCAGTTTTTATTCACAAGACTATGAAGCTGAGCAAGGCATTGACAAGGACTGCTATGCTAGGACCACAGTGCATGTAGTGATACGTTTCTCACACTATTGCTGTCATGTACAATACTACAGAAATGCGTTCACGCACATTTCGTTTAATGCCGTTTTCCCTCTTTCTCCCAAGTTGGCAGAAGAGATTTCTGCTTTTTTTAATGCATGCAGTTGCCAGAAGAGAAACAAAAACAAGATCGATAAAACAATACTGAACTTGATATGTAGCCTGATATTTTGGCTTGAAAAAAACAAGTCTTCTACGAGGGCTAATTTCTGGCGCTATAATTGACTTAACCCTGTGACAAATGGTGGGTTCACATTTAAATCTAGGTATATCTAAAGCAATGAGTGGAGTTAACTGATAGACTGTATGTTTTAATTTTGTCTGAGTGAAGTCTTTATCTACCAGTTCCTTGAAATGAAAGCAGAGAATACACATGAACCTTTGGAGCTATATGTATCGTTCCGTCACGCTCCACTTGGCCAATCACGATCTCGCACACAAACTCGAGATTTCAAGACGAAGATTTTACTCCAACCAAATGTCACTATGTAGCAAATGGCTAAAGCTGGATGTTATTTTTTTTTTTTTAGTCGATGCAAAACATTGAAGAAAACATTGGCCTTGAATGTGTTTGTTTTGCCTTTGTGATATTGTGAACTGACCTGTAGCTGGGTAAACATGAGGTCTTTGAGCTGAACCCAGAAGGAAACTATACTATATCACGCCGGAAAGATATTATTTATGTATAAAGTTAATTATTTGTAAGCCATGTAATTCAGCCTGAAATTTAATGAGCTCGTAAACACGAATTACGACTTTTTAGCGGTCGTCTGCCATACGACCTAAAAATCTATATACATTCCTTGCATCTGAATTCCAATTCTGCATAAAACAAGTCCTTGAACAACTTTAGCGGGAGGAAAAGTAGCAAAAGATGAAAAAGAACTGAAATTGTTTTAGAGTGAACAACGTAAATGATACGCGACTTTGTCACAACTTGATAAATCCAGTGAAAATCTATCCAGATGGGATGTACGAATGTATCTGTTTATAACAGTAGTAAAACACGGTATTGCAAGTAATATATTCCATCTGCCTGCCTGCTGACCAAGCAGCTTATGGCATGCACAGTACTGAAAATACTAACTCTCTAGGTCGACCTCTCAAGGTCACCATAAAAACCTGCTATCATTTTCATACACATTTTTCAAAATATGATATCTATTCTTTTTTTTAACGTGATATTATCAGGTCCGTCGTTTTCATGACCTGTGTTATGAAATTATGATTAAAAGAAGCTGAAGGGAAGCAGATAGGCACTAGTGAATCAACACCACTTTTTATCAGAGCAGCTGATTGCTGAGTTGCTTGATTATCTCGCCGATCTAACGATTTTGAATGTCGCTTCATCTTGGCTCCGTTTTCATGTTACAAAGTCAGTCACCGAAACACTTTTTTTTGCGAGAGTAATTACCAGTTTACTCTGCCCTTAATCATTTATTCAAACGTTGCTTGTAATTAAAAATTAATTGCACGACTCTGTATATTACAGAGGGCTGAAACTGTGTATGAGATACACCTTCAACATAAAGATTGTTCTTTTCGAAAACAATTTTTACTGCCCAGTTCGGGCAATTTTCGCCAGCTAATTGTACGACCTCGACAAATATGTACTTTTCATTGAATTCGATGACAAACATAGCAAAACAAATAAATGCGATATTAATAATACATCGAAAATAAAGACATGGCAAAATTCAAATTGAAGATTTCAGCAAGAGATGGAATTAAATCTTGCCTCGTAAAATCCTCAAATACGAATCGCCCACTAGTTGATAACCATTGAAAAGGTAAATAACTTGTAGTATTTACTGTTCTACCCTGGAGGGTCATTGTATAGGTAAATCTCGGAGGGGGGACAAAAGCTGCTTTCAAAGCCGATTTCTAATTCAATTATTTCTCGAGTCATCAAGAGCACTCACAATATATATATTTTTTAATAATCCGCCTGGGTATTATGGGGCTTCGCTAGCTTACCTCGTAAACTCAGGTCGGTTAACTCCGTTATGCCGGTCAACCTGCGTGATTGTTTGTCTTCTATCGAGGTCCTTGGCTGTTCTGTAAACTGGTTGAATGAAAGGCTTGTGCCTGACATCTGCTCTACTCAAATTCTCTGGCTCCCTGCTTCTGAAATCCACGAACTGCGGCTCACCTCGGCTGTCCATTCGAGGGGCGAACATACTTCCTGGGAGAGAATTGGCACCGTGAACGACGCGCAAATCCATTTCAAACTATTAAATAGGCGCCTGTATTTCCCTCGCTGTAGTATTTTCCCCACCGGTGGATAACGCCGTCAGCAGCAAGCAGCTGCTAGTTGCTTGTGACTCTATCAGTTCTGATTTGGAGTGAATTTTGATGTGCCGTGTGTCTTACGTAATTAATGGCCTCCACAACCAAATGAATTGGCGTTCAAATTGATGCCCTGTTTGATCAAGTTACTCTTTGACTACTCTTACATAAGTCTTCTTGTCAAGTTGCCGTTTAAAAATATAAACCGCTGGATATAGTTCACAGTAGAATGCATGCATTACACGCCAGATGGGCGAATATTTTATTGTTCAAAATGGCATGCTTCCTCGTGTATAATTTATGTCGACTGAAACTTTTTTTTTTCCTTTGCACGGTCGAATTGCAGCCGAAAAATATAACTTAAAAAATTCGCCTATTTTCAGTCGAATCAAATCTGTTGGAAAACACCTTAAATTCACGGACCAGCCTGTGGGAAAAACTCTGCAAATGTTATGGAGTAACCATTAAAAGTCTCGACCAATAGGAAAGCAGGAAATCGCCACCGATCGGAAGCTAATTGAGAATTTAACGATTTTTTTGCTTTCTTTGGGTGTAAAACTCGTGCCACAAAGCATGGTTTAATGTCATCAAGAATAACGCATTTTGTTCGGTACACGATGCTTACTCCCTTTTATTTACAAACAATGTCAAGATATTGCTCGATTTAAGGTCTGGGTCGAACGATAACATTGTAAAAGAAATCTCAATTGTACTGTGATGTAAGCCATTGTTTTTCCAAACCACTAGCTTCGCAGGTGCATCGAACTTCAAACTCGATCCTCAGTTGACAACAAGTTATTCGATGCAGCGAATTTCGCCAGCTAATTAAAATCTTAGCAGATGTCCTTCTGGCAAAAACGCCACTACCTGAGATAATCGCGAACCACATCAATAATGAACGATCGTGAAACTCTAAGATATTGTTTTCCTTACGAAGGAAGCTTTTCTCCGGATATCTGAAAATTTAATGCTTGGTGAAACGACAGGTTGTGTCGAGATTCACCGAGAACACAACGAACGCAGTCAGACCGCTTGCAAGTAATTTTCGAACCTGCTTTCTGTTTAGTTACTCACGAGTACATGTGTGTCACACACGAAAACGGAAAATTTTTGAAACCTCGCCACGACTTGATCCCACTGGCGAGTAGTCTCGAACGGGAAAACAAGGAAATTTTATTCCTAAATAGCAGGAGCTGTTTCGCCATTCCGCCGAAAAAGCACAACTTTCCCGATATGCAAATTTTGACATAGATTTCAACTTCACGAAACATCATTGAAAGGAAGCAAGAAATGATGTTATCGCTGTTTTGAAATCGTTCTGTTTCGGTTTTTATGAACCCTTAAGCGCCGCCACTGATGCGAAACGTTACAAACAAGTGAAGGAGAAAATGAGGGAAAATGAACCGCGAAAAATACCTGAAATGTTTGCGAGCATCCCTTCCTGTGCCTATATTTCCTTATGGCCTCTCTTAAGTCCATATGTTATCTCTATTGACAACAGCTCCTTTCACAAAAGAATTATTAAGCAAACTCTAATTAAAATATGCCAGCTGCATCAAACAATAGACGACGTCTTCAGAGGCCGAATCAATTTTGTTCTCCTTTGTAAACTCCGCGGCGTTTAGCCTGTCATGTGAATTAATCTCGCAGCTGACTCCGCAAAATGCCGGACGAAATCGCCACTGCCATCGGATAAAATTGAGCAGCCTAAACGCGGAGCTAGAAAATATTTCATTATTCTCCAAGATAAATACTATGAGACATGGTCGGTGGCAAATCTGGTTTCCTAGAGACGTTATATTGTCTTCCTTTTCCGATGCAAAAATGTGGCATTAGTATAATTGTAACGTCTTTAAAATGTCATGAATTTCCTTGAAAACGATTTGACTTCTGTAAACATTCTATAGAATGGTCTTTTGTTCCTTTGTCAAGTCCGCTTTGGATCAAAATTTCTTCGCTTTGCCAGCGAAGGGAAAAAGCCTCTTCTGTTTGGTGACTGACTCGACCGAACGCAGGGCCCAAGGAAAGTCAGAGGTTTATTAGCGATGTCATGAATGACGGTTTTCGAGCAAAAAGACTTTTAATATGAGCATTACTTTCTCAAACTGAGCCACTAACTCTTTCAAACCTGAACTAAAATTTTGGCTTATCACCGATAGTCGAGTGATTTAGCGGAGCAATTAGGTTACATCGTTTTCACTGAATTCGCTGTCTTGACAATAACACTTATCATATCAAATTAGAGGACAATTTGTTTTGTGTGCAAAAGATCTGTGGCTCTGATTTCAAATCTTTTTAAACAAAGGACCACGCGATCCCTTTGTGCTGCACACAAGAATAGTCAAAACACGTCAATACATACAGCATGCGTCGTTTTTGGCGGAATGAGTTGTCCAAGTGTTATCTCCGACACTGTTAGGTAGCACGCTTTGTTGTTCAATTTCCCCAGTCTTTCTTTCCCCTT
>Ga0126338_10002582_pt1:2500-12492 | contig 12492 bp, 7 predicted proteins | sample OrbCmetagenome_2_FD_92529 | JGI IMG/M metagenome (GOLD analysis project Ga0126338, IMG submission 92529) | Coral microbial communities from Petempiche,Puerto Morelos, Mexico - Orbicella C C metagenome | ecosystem: Host-associated > Invertebrates > Cnidaria > Coral | place... | reverse complement strand
TTATCAAGAATCATGTTATACCAAAGGAGCTATCAACCGGGGTTATCAACTCTTCAACTTGATAAAAAGCATCTTCAGAAGCGTCATCATATTTTTAGACATGATCGTGAACCAAGTAGAATCCCAGCACGAACTCAAGAACTTCTGAGCAATAAGAGCAGAAAGGTTAGAGAATTTGTTTACGAATGTATCTGTTCGAGTACACCTAAGTAAAACGCTCTGAGAAACTTCCTAAAGTATAATAAAGTTAAATATTCCCTCGTTATTTTCTTGTAATAGAGTTGTGTCTTTACAAGAATGAAACCCATGTAGCGAATTATTGTACATTTAAGCTGAAAGAAACTAATGTATTGACCCCAGCAAAACAACTCTTGGCTTGCACTGTCACGCAATCCTGACGCAATAAAAAACATTATTCGAAAACCTCTTAGTGGATAAAGTCAAGAAATTGTGACGTTATAGGAGAATAATAAAGATGACACTTCTCTAATTTTTAAGTCTGTGCGTTTTCCCAAACCTCAGATATTCGTCGAAATATTTTGCACAAATTTATAGAGCTCAGTATGGAGTCGCCATGTTGGTGTACCTCCGCGGTACACCAACATTGCGGCCGGAAAATAGTGTAAACATCTGGAACTTACTTTGGTTATCTAGGCGACTGATTATCTGTACTGAACAAACAAGCATTCACATAAGCACTTTTCTTAATACTTTAACTTCTGAATGGGCTAAAAATCACGAGATAAGTATATGTTTTTCGACAAACGCGTTCGTAGCTCTATGTCACGCACCGCTATAAGTCTGAAATTCAAAATGTCTCGCTTGCTTGAGAAACGCAAAAACAACAACAACAACAACAACAACAAAGGCTAAGGAAAATAGACTGAAACGTTTTTAGGCTGATATAAAGACCTTGACTCATTTCACACCCTAAAGGCCTGCAAACAAGTAATAAGCTATTTAAAATCGATGCCAAGAAATGCAATCAAAGGCAGAATAGCTTGAGCACATCGATTCGATTGAATTTCGTACGACTTCAAATGCAGAACATTTAGCTCAATTGCAATATAGCTAGTGCTTCTCAGTATAAAGACTGCCCGGGTACACGCAGCAAAGCGTCTAGTTCAATTACAAGCCCTAGTTAAGTAGCTTATAACCAACAAGCATGTATATGAGTCTTGATGTTCTTTTAAAATCTCTCCTGGTAACATGAGTACCAAAATCACCTACTGGCAACAGGAATCCATGGGAAGCTGATTAAATTATACCTATTTAATAGGAACAGTATCATAATTCTGACTTACCCCCATTGAAGACTGTACTGTTAATGTGAACTCTACAAATTTTGTGTTGATTTTACATGTAACAACGAACCAGTTCCGCTATGTTACAAAGTTATCGATCTAAGAATTTGGTGACTCATGAAGTGGCCCTTCCTGATATGATGACTGTCTCTATTCTCACCACCTGTCAGCTTGAAATTGTATTGATACTGTAAGGAGGTATTAGATGTTGATAATTCGTGGCAGTCACCTCTGTGCATGTCTTGCAGGAGTGGAAAGAGTCACCACAACTTCAGTCTGTCTTCCTTTGTGGGTGTCATTCAGCATGCTGGCCACAAACGCGTCTCACAGGGGCCTCTCGGGAACAAACTAAACGCTGCACAAGCTGACTTGGCAAGACCCTCCAGCACTCAATCAGTAGCTACACAATTTGGTATGGAATACCTAGATCGAGACAATAATAGCTAACAGCGTGAAACGGTTTATATATAAATATGCGATGTTAGTTGTGTTCTGTCACTATTGGTTCTAAATCTCTCTTTGGTCGTTCTGGTTAATAGAACAACAGTTGTAGCCTATGATTTAAAACTATGGTAAAATTTGCAGTTGCGTACCTCAACCAGTCACTTGTTCATGATTGTTGACCGCGTCAGCAGGATGCGTGGAAAATTCTGCGAGAGTTTGAAGCGCAAAACATTCCTATAAGTAGAGAAAGTGTTAATAAGAGATATGGCCCTTTCCTTAATTTAATCGGAAATTGATGACAAACGTTTCGGTGAAAGTCTGTGAAAGCAAAAAGACCTTTAAGACTTTGTGCACACGATAAAAAAAAATCGATTCTTCTCGTGTTTTTGCAGGTGCTGGGAAGGACAGAGGAAACCAGTTTGGTCAGAAAGACAAGAAGCCAACTACACCTTCAGCTTTGTCCTCTGCCGCCAGACTCGAGCACTCGTTGGTGTTGCAGTCACTCCAGGAATGTATTGGCCCAAGACTATCACCTGAGGTAGCTGGATTACTGTTGTGTCTTAAGTCCATTGTTAGGTTTTAAAATGACTGTGCCTTAGTGTGATTGAGAATAGAATTTTCCATCACATTGTATTTGCTTTAGTCCTACCATTTTTTGTTTACCAGATAGTTGTAGTGATGAATAAAACGCTATCTTGATGAGAGCTTTAGCAGTGACTTCAAGACTTCATGGCGAACATCTTAATCTTATTTTTTCTGAGAGAAATCATTTGTGCAGTCAGTGATGGAGACGCTGCTGTGTTGGACTACACCTGTTCATAGTCATGTAATTTTGTGAACGTACTTCCAATACTTAACCTTTCTTGACATTTAGGAACTTAACGTGTTTAACATGGTGCTGCGAGATGTGTTTTACGGATTGCCAAAGCCTCCTGCTCCAGCCTATCACATTACCAAAGTGGTTCAAGATTTCGAAAGTGTTCTCCTGACGCACACAAGAGAGAAAGGGTTTGTTCCTCATCAACCCTGGATTGCAAAAATACACCAACTGTGGACCCTGTCAAAAGTTCACAGAGGTATAAGTCATTGACACAAGTGAACAGGCCATTTACGAGTTGCCTTTTGCCTCTGTGCCAAAACGAGTCTTCGTGCGAAACTATGCATATGAAAATGTGTTCCGCCTACAGGTTCATTTTCATGCAGATAAAACTCATTTCCAAATCAAAACTTTTGCTCGAGGACTCATTTTGAAACAGAGGCACAAGGTAACTCGGAAATGGTTCTTTACAAGAGCTACCTTTACTTATCAAGTTTGCTAACTTATGAAGATATAGGAGCATACATCATTGCTCGATCAATTTCTGAAACTGTGAACGGAAAAAGGAGCTTAAAATTGACCTTTTCTCTGGGTGGGCAGTGCTGGCTGTGAGACTCACGAAATGTACATCTTTAGAAACGTATTGGCTACTGTAACTAGCTGGAGCTGTTGAAAAAGTAAAGGGACAAAGGAGTTTGGATGGTGTAGTTGGGTGTAGATATTAGGGAGTTTAAGAAAACCACAACTGCAACCGGCTGCAATGGGAGCGTCGCTAAACTAAAGGTTTCATGAGGAGAACAATGGCTGTGCACGTGCATTATAATTCTTGGTACATTTCTTTGCCGTCCTCCGTAAAATAGCGACGTGAAATGACCAAATTTTGCGTGTGTGAAGAACGTGTACCACGAAGGATAGTTTTTGAAATATATGTGTGGAATTTTATGCTGTGTTCCATAGTCAATTTCAGGATAGTTTTGACAAAGAGAAACTAATTTAATGGCTTACGAGTATCGCTAGCTTCGTACGTAAAATATAAATTCATTTTTTCATCGAATGTGTTCTCTGCATCGCCGTCTTAGCTACTTAAACTTCCTCTATATTTTGAAATGACTGTTGAGTGACTGACTGTGAGTCGGGATGTATACATCGTACATGAATTAATTTTTTGCTCGAGCCTTTGTTTCGTAGAGGTAAATTGCAATGTAGTTCAGGAAGTTTCAGAATGCAGCGAACATTTTAAAGCCTTTTGTATCGTAAGATCTTTCCCCATTCCAAGGGAGACATTTTGTTGATGGATGTGTTTCGTTTGTTTTCTTCTCCAGGGATCATTGTAGCTGGACCGCCTGGCACCGGCAAATCGTCGTGCATTTCAGGGCTCGTGGAGACCTTGAGTGAATGTTCCCTGATAAAACACAAGAACACCGGCTCTCAGATGCACACTCACAAGTTACAGAGAATCAATCCTTTAGCTGTGTCGGATCCTGCACTCATGTTTGGCAAAGTGAACTCTTCTTCTGATTTTGAGGACGGCATCTTCACAGCTTACTTCAGAAAGGCCAACAAGGAACACAGTGTGCACAAAATGACGACTTGGATTTGCTTAGATGCTCCGCTGCATCAGGGTTGGGCAGAATTTCTGAGCAGCGCCTTGGATAAAGGAGAGGTATTAACAAGTTCACTGCACTCAGCAGAAGAGAGTGTTGCACTTTCTTTCAGGAAATTCTTAAAATGCAGCAAATTTAGTAGGAATTAAAATTCATTGTAGGGAGGCGCGGTGGCCTCATGGTTAATGCGCTCGTCTCTGGATAGAGCAGTCCGGGCTCGAGCCCTGGTCGGGGACATTGTGTTGTGTTCTTGGGCAAGACACTTTACTCTTACAGTGCCTCTCTCCACTCAGGTGTATAATGGGCACTGGCGAACGTAATGCAGGGTTAACCCTGCGAAGGACCAGCATCCCATCCAGGGGGGAATAGAAATACTCCTAGTCGCTTCATGATAAGCTCCGGCCTGATGGGCCACTTGGCTCGTATACAGACTTTACCTTTACCTTTACGTAAAAGTCGTTGCATTTCCGGTTGGAGAAAATATAATTAACTGGCTTTTTGCTAAGTCTGGTATGTTTGAACCTTTCTCTTTCCCTGAGATGTCAAGCTCTGACTAGTAGATGGGGTAAATCATTTGGTTGGTCCATTCTTTAGCTGACCAAAATTTTTTCTTCTTGACATTGTTGTTACACTAATAAAATCTTGAATGATCTCGAATCTCACGTGCCGTTTACTAATTTGGTGATATCTGATTTGTTTTCAGTATCTGAACTTATTGAATGGTGAGAGACTGTACCTATCAGAGTATGTCAAACTGATATTTGAGACTAATGACTTGACAGATGCTTCTCCTGCCACGGTCTCGAGATGTGTAAGTGCAGTTGTTTCTTAACAACGAATACATATCCATACATGAACGTTCACTCTTATTTTAGCCTCTGTACAAAGGCCACCTCTCCACAACGGCAACGGTCACTAAAGCTCGTCCCAACTGCCAAAATAAGCTCTCGACAACGGCCAGTTAATGAACGACGGAAGAACGGTGTAAACAAAACCGCGCTTTTTTATTGAAAGAGGTCACCAAACTTGATCCGTACCACGCGTCCGTTGGTCTCTGTTCTGTTTTGTTTTTGTTTTATTGATACAATTATTTTGATGGTATTACGTATTTAAATACTTAAATAAGCATCTTTTTTCACAAAAAATAAATGTTGTAAAAACAAAAAAGGACAGGTGCTATATAACACCCCTACCTCCTCATAACGGCCATTTCTGTACAACGGCCTCTTTCCTCTGTTCTCAAGGTGACCGTTGTAGAGACGTTCAACTGTATCACGCCAACTTGAAAATGACAGTGAGCGTATGTCGATGCGCTTATCAGCCCTAGAATGACTGAAATAAGTGTGACATCCGACGTTGTTATATAGCTGGCGTTTTTCCCGCAACAGCGCGCCCATTCATTGGCTAGTTCATGGTATATGACATGTAACAATGAAACTATTTACCGCCAAATGCCATGAGCGTGCAACCTTGCGAAAACTATGACGTCAAACGGGAAACAGTTCACTGTTACCCGCGAAATGTTGACCGTTGTTGCAATAAAGTGATTATTTTTTTTTCACCGGTTTGACCCATTTGTTTTGCTATAAAACAAATCACTTCGTCTCGGGAAACATTGAGATTCTCGGGACACAAAATTCACTGATCCCCTCGGGACCAGGCATTAAGTGTTAAATGTTTTGACACTATTTATGAGCGGAAATAAAAAGTGGAATCTCTTGGATTACCTTACAACTCTTGGTTGCTAATGGAATGGAATGATACATCGCAATGTAGTACTCTTGTAGTTGTATTGTTACTGATTTATTATGTTAAACCTCCTTGTCCTTTGTAGGGAGTGGTCTACATGGACGAGAGCGTGCTTGGCTGGAGACCTCTAGCGGAAGCCTGGCTAACAAACAGATCTCCTCAAGAAAGCCATGTGAGTATCCACTGATGAACATTGTGCTTTTAAAAACTAACCTTAGTAGTTACGGCAAAAGTCAGGCTTTAGCACGTTACCTAATCTTGTTAAGCTTAAACACAATTTCACAGCACTTAGACTTCACCAGAAGATTTAGGTCTCAGATTTTAAGATTGGAGATTTAACTTTTACTTTTAAAGGAGCTCAATCACGGTATTTAGAGTTATTTTGGCCATGCGCAAAATTACCTCTAAATTGACGGAAACCTCCAAAAATGTTAGTTTACTATGATAGAAAAATACCAAAGAGATATAATAAAACATAAAGGAACAAGAATGGTGAAGGATGGGGAAGATTAACACGCATCGCAAACGTCAAACTTGAAAAATTTAGGCTAAACTTTTCAAGATGCAGAAAGCGTGACGTGGCTCCGTTAGGTCTTGGGTACACAATAATTTATTATTTTATAGAGATCGACGTTCACAGACAAAAGTTATTTTAGTAAAAGCTTTCTTGCCTTTTGCAATAATTGGACGTAGCAATATCTAATATAGTCTTCCGAAATTGCCTTTATGAAGACTCGTAATCTAGAGCTCATTTTGTATAAAACAGCAGCTAACTTTCCGTGATTGTTTCTCATTCTTCCTCAGTGTTTGCAACGTGCATTCAACAAGACTGTCGATGTCATCTCGCAGTTTGTTCAATATGAAGCCAGGTTTGATGCTATTACATGTATATTATGTCTCGTATTTATGACCATGTCGTCTTGTTAAAGAAACACAAAACAGATGGATTCATTCGGTAACTTAGCATAAATACGATTATCATGCGATGCATTTTTTCCCCTCCTTTTCATTGGCCGAGAGCTCACCACTTGACCTACAAATAATTGCCTACAATAATGGTCCGCTCTTGCATACTACCGTCTAATTACCAAATTGACGTCAGTTTTTCATGCGTCTGGCCTATTATTGATCATGAATTTCGTCATAACATTGTCAAAGTAGCTGTGGATCCACGAGGCGATAGCCGCGAGAATTTCTGCAGTTATCGTAAAAATGTGTTTTGCTGCAAATAATATTCTGCTCATGCGTAATTGTAACCACGCTCTCGGGTGAAAAATGGCAGAACGCTTCCCTGAGCTGTCAGAGAGTGATTTAAATATCAAAACAAACTTGGTGATCGAATTATAAAACAATCACTGAATTAGGTTATTACGAAATATCGTGATTTGTCAGTGTCTCGCAGATCAATTATTTGCCTCAGCCTTCGGCTTTGGCAAGTAATTGATCTGGTTACCACTGACAAATCATGATATTTTGTTCAATTTCGTCCAATAATTGTTAATTATTTTACAAATGACAGGAACTCAGTTGATATGGAATTCAACTGCCGAGGCCTTATTACAATGACAACGTCGATGCACAGACCTTGCACAGCCAGAAATGTTTTTGCTGTTCTGAGTTCTTCACTAAATTTACTCTTATTTGTGTCATTATATTTCAGACCATTTATGAAAGTATGTGAGGTTGGCCTGTTTAACACCTGTCTTGCGTTGTTAAAGGCTTTAATCGAGGTGAGCTTGAAAAGGAAAGTAGATGTGGCTTTCATAACACGACTACAACATACTACAACATTAAACATTCTTATGTTTCGTACATCATTTTCGTGGCCCACTGCATGTGTAATTCCTCTTTGACTTTATATGCTTTGTTGATAACCGTGAGCGGAATTGCCAGGAACTTTGTTGTTTTTCCATCAGATGCTAAGAAACTGGCTTGACTGCAGCTAAACAAGGCTGTGTCGCTGCAGACTGATTTATCTACGTGGCAATAAAATCATGGGCTACTGGTATTTCATTTGTGAGATGAATATTTTCCAATCGCGGATTGGTAGAGCGTCTCTTTTTCTCCACTTTAGGGTAACACTGACATTGGTGGTGAGCTCCATATTGAAAGGTTGTTCCTGTTTTCGCTCATCTGGTCATTTGGAGGTCTGCTAGATGAGCCAGACAGGAAGAAGTTTAGCGAGCTTCTTCTCTCATTAACAACTGCTTTACCAGACTACGACCAAGAAATTTCCGTGTTTGACTACTATGTTGATGAATCCGGCGAATGGGATCCATGGCAGTCAAGGTTAGATTTCAGGCGATCAAGCCAGTGCGGTAACCATAAGGCCATTACACCTCCTTATACACATTAGGTGTATACAGCATCTAATTTAGAATTGTATTTAAATGCAGGAGAAAATGACATGTACTTTTTTATAAGGCAGGTCTGAATATGGCAACTATTCGAAGGTATTCTAGATTGCAGTTATTGAATTCTTCCAATGGCGAGTTGTGATCTGCTTGGGAAGTTTGGATAACACTCGGGATGCTAAAGATGCTTTCAGTTGCGCCTTGAGCAACTTTTACTCTTTTTCCGTGCCGTCCAAACTTCCAGCGCGCGCTCCAAAACTCGATTATGCACGCTGAAGCATGTGAATTATATCATATGGCAAATTATTCTCGCATTTTGATTGGTTCTTACTTATGATCATTTAGAGTACAGAGCATAGATGACCTCTTTAACATCTTTTTTTTTTCTTTCTATCAAACAATTAGATTCCTTGTTGCCATGTGTCTGTTCAGTAACTGATCACAGATGACGTCAAAATATGTTATTGAACAGACGCACGGCAACATGGAGTGTATTTGTTAAATAGAGTGATACATGGTTTCCTTTATCCGTAGTACATTAACTTGTCACTGTTTTCGCTTTAAAATCGAAAGAGTTCCAGAAGTGAGTTACTTCGACGCAGCAGATCTCCTTGGCGAGGTCTTCGTGGACACAATTGATACGGTAAGTCTACCAGGAACTCCTTCCTACAACTTACATTTAACATGTGTCTTGTAATTTTGTTTGTAACAAAAGCTGATCAAAAAACGCCAAAACCAACTCCTCCTTAGCGGGCTGGTAACAATTTCGTTTTAGCATACGTTACATGAAGGACAATAACTTTCTTCACGCAACGAACGCTGCATCGAAATTTGTATGCACTGTCTAAGGTTGTTAAATAAGAACGTCTGTGTAATTGAGGGATATGTTTCATGTAATAATGCCTAGTTTCACAGAACTTTTACTTAAGAGCTGCAGAGTTAAACGAAAGTCACGAATTTCACTGCACCGTCACAAAGATTCATGTCTCATTAACGGTGCACTTTTGTTAGATCCGTACACGTCAGTTCATGGAGCTGGCCAGCGCTTCTGGCAGAAACATTTTGTTAACAGGGCCGCCAGGATGTGGAAAAACCTCACTCATCAGCGACTTCCTGGACAAGCAAGGTGAGGGTCAGAACCAGAGCATTACATCGTGGTTACTTTAAATAGAGCACACAACAAATCATAATAAGTTGTCAGCAGTATTTCGGGCTTTATTCAGGTGTGCGTGATTGAAGATCATTCACTTCATGTAAGGAGTACTGATTCTTCGTTTCGAACAGGATACTAGTCCATCGCAGGCTACCCTCCAGCATTTTGTCACTTTGCCCAAACAGCTTGCCAGTTCCCATTGATACTCCTATGTGGAGACATGCACTGTGAGTCAGGGAGACTGAGTCTTGCCCAAGAACAACACAAGGATTCCGGCTAGGGTTCAAACCCACCCTGACCATTGACACATTAAGCAACCACGCCTCTCACAGTGGGGTGTTTTTTTTTTCCTTTTTTTTTTCTTTTCATTTTCATTCCATTGCACATTCCACATTTTTTATTCCTTTTTCCATCCTTTCCTCTGTTTTTCCAGAGGACAAGAACCAGATCGTCAAGCGTTATGTGTATTCTGGCACCTCGGGAGCTGCCTCATTACAGCAGTTTGTTGAGCAGAACATTTACCATCGACAAGGTGAGGTGCACTTTTGTACCTTGGATAACTTTTTT
>Ga0126338_10002581_pt1 | contig 12492 bp, 14 predicted proteins | sample OrbCmetagenome_2_FD_92529 | JGI IMG/M metagenome (GOLD analysis project Ga0126338, IMG submission 92529) | Coral microbial communities from Petempiche,Puerto Morelos, Mexico - Orbicella C C metagenome | ecosystem: Host-associated > Invertebrates > Cnidaria > Coral | place: Petempiche,Puerto... | reverse complement strand
TGAAATATTTCTTTATCTGGCTTGATGGATTTATTGCAATGTAATTATATGTTGTAATTCAGTTTAATTCTTTGTCTAAATTTTTATCACTTGTTTTTATACTTTGTGTTTTTGGTTGTGGTTGAATTGATGCTTGGTATAGATTTTATTTGCCTTTGTTTTTGGGTATGGCAATGTATAACAACAAATTTCAAGACCAGAGACAAAAGTCAAGTGAACCACAACATACATGACATAATTAATTTCGTCATGTACAGTGCATGTACATGTACTCAGTTCCTTAGTTAGCCGCACATGTTTTACAGGAGCGCAACTACCAGAGCTGAATCTGTGGTTTCTACTGCACCAAATCAGCCTATTGGGAACTTCTTTAATGGAAAAGAGGTCCTTTCAGCTGAAATTTACTGGGCTCTTCAAATTACAGATAAGCATTATTCCTTCAAAACATGACTGTACAGACGTTGATTTCACAGACAGTGATTAAAAGACCATCTCGTGAATGTTAGAGGGGTTACCAAAGTCTCCTTAACTAAAGAGCTCCTTGTCAGTGCAAGTCATGCAAGACAGAGGTACCAAGCTGACCTAGTTGAAGAGAAAAGAAAGAAAGAGGAGCACAAGAGAGGAGAGAAAGGGAAAGCTGCCCTTTAATTTTAATTTTAATTTTAATTTTTATTCCTTCAATTCCTAGCTAATACAGAGATGTGTAAATATAACGTAAAGAAAATAAATAGAAACCAATAGTGCTTTGTAAGGAAGAAAAAAAAAGTACATAAAACAAAAACTACATCACTTAAATTGAATTACATTATATATTGGAAGGAGAGAAGAGGGGCACATCTAGATAAACTAATTTTGTGCCCCTAAAAGTTATGTATAACTTGAGATTATTAATAAAAAAAAAAAGAAAAAGAAGAGGAAAAATGACGAAATAGCTCAGAAAGTTATAAAGAGATAATGTTTTCATTAGTATTGAAGAAGGTACCAGCGTAAAAGTGCTTTTCTAAACGTTCTTTTAGATGGTTTGTCTCTAATGGATTGCGGAATATTATTCCAAAAGAAACTTCCAATAATGCTGGGGCAAAATCTCCTAAGATTAGTGCGAAATGAAGGTATTGCAACTTGGTTGGATGATGCACTACAGGTACTGTAATTATGTAGTTCAGATACTAATGAAACAGGTAAATTAGGAAACTTATCATGGTGGAAATAATCATAAAAGAGCATACACGTGTTCAGTTTAACAATATCAGGAGTAAAGAAAAGAATAAAAGCAAACATTGAGGCACTGTTGAAGTCTGCTGACCAATTTGCAGAAGAGGCAGAGTCGACTGGGAAAGTAACTCTCATTTCTAAATCAAATGCAATGAGATGAAGTGCTAAAGAAATAGGAGAGTTGAAGTCCATCGAGGAGACAATAGACAAGAAACTTCAAGCTCTAAAGAACTAGTTCTTGTGTCATAAAATAGTTATATATTTCACACACTAATGGCAAAACCCATAGTATACTGCTATGTTTTGGTTGTGTCACTGTAAGTTAAGAATTAAACAGCTGAAACTGAATTTTTTTAAACTCAATGTTTTCATAGTTAAGAGAGTTATTTCTCATCAGGCCATGAAGAATCTCATTGTTACCTTGAGTCTGGAAAATCAAAAAAGTGGTCTGGAAGAAGTCTGGAAGAAGTCTTGAATTCTGTCCACAAAAAGTGTATGAACCCTGAATATGGCACAAGATTTGCCACTAGCAGCAGCTAGACTAGATGATGTCCAAACCCACACTGCAAAGGACGACACCTTACAAGTGCTAACAAGAGTCATCCTAGATGGGTGGCCAGAGGATAAAGGTGCCGTTGCCGCAGCAGCAATGCCCTACTTCAGTATTCAAGACGAACTGGGTGTCCAAAATGGGGTAAGCCTTTGCGGAGAAAGGGCAGTTATTCCAAAGTCGCTCAGACATGACTTGCTGAGGCAGATCCATGCATCCCACATTGGCATGGAAGGGTGTATACAATGAGCAAGAGAGCGTCTATTGGCCAGCCATGTCCAGTGAAGTGAAAGATTTCATTCTGAAGTGCGACATTTGCCGATCAGTTGATAACAAACAGCAAAAGGAAGACATCATTCCCCATGATGTCCCTGACTGTCCATAGGCCAAAGTGGGAGTTGATTTGTTCCAGTTCAACAATACCAATCACCTGATAGTCATGGATTATTTCTCTGGGTTCTGAGAAATCGACCCCCTAGAGAACACTACAGCCAGTCACATAATCAGAAAGATGAAGATGCAGTTTGCCTGATATGGTATTCCCGATATCTATGTTTCAGACAATGGCCCACAATTCACAGTCCATGAGTACAAGAAGTTCAGCAAGCAGTGGAAATTTGAACTGGTCATGACACCCCCCAGATACCCTAAGAGCAATGGAAAAGTTAAGAATGCAGTTGGAGCGGCTAAGCGACTGATGAAAAAAGCAAAGAAGAATTCTTCCGATGCTTACCTTGCTCTCCTTGAGTACTGGAATACTCCAACTAAAGGATTAGATGCCAGTCCAGCACAGCGACTGATGAACTGCTGAATGAAAACTCTCCTGCCAACGACAAAATATCTGCTGGTTCTAGAAGTAATCTATGGGCAACACCAGAAGATTGTGGCCAACAAGTAACGTCAGGCCAAATACTACAATAAGGGGCTCGTGATCTCTCTGCTCTGAAGTCCGGAGACGTTGTCAGAGTGAATCTCTCATCTGACAGCCTAAAACAAGAAGACCTGCGAAAGGCACAAGTCAAGGCAGGGGTCAGTGTGCGAAGCTACGAGGTAGTATCAGAGGACGGTGAGAGATTTTGACGCAACTGCGTCCACCTAAGGAAATCACATGAGGCTTTCAGCACCTGCCAACCAATATGGGAGTCGCCCTTTAGCTATGTCACTACACTGTCGACAGCCACACACGGATTCCGCCAGCCTGCCCCTCGATCGTGTAGCTGATAAGTCTCTAGTCAGGCCAACTTCTGCCACACCTGCAACAGATCAACCCAGAAACTCCCAAGGGTCAGATACCCCACCGCCAAATGATGGCCTTTACTGGACCAGGTCCAGCCGTGAGGGTAAACGAGCAAAGTAACTTGGAGACTATGTTTAGATAAAGATCACACACTGTGCAAATTTGAACTTTGGAGACTATGCTTAGTTAAAATGAAACACTGTGTGGTTTTGAACGCAACTTGAGTTAAGATTACACTATGGATAAGACAGATACTGTTTGCTTTCAGAAAGACAGCTTTAGATAAGTCGTTTTGTTCATGTTTATCGGTTTATGTTCTTTTCTTTTTAAAGGGGAAAAGATGTAAAAATAGGATTAGAATAGAGATCGAGTTAGGTAAGCTGATATTGCCTGGGGACTGAGCATTATGTTATCGCAAAATCAGCATGCATACCTCCATACATATTGATTCTGCTCTGAACTTAACTGTCTGTGTCTTGGTTTCCCTATTCTCGTGGCTTGTTACAATGTGTAATCGTTGCTAGGTCAAGATTGCCAGCAGAAATCTTTCTTGCATTCATTGTTGTCATTTGTATCATTGCAGGTTACACCGTCTTGTTTTTTGTTTCATTTGCTTTGATATTACCTCCTGGGTATTATTTTTGTGATCCGCCAGAGGAATGTACCACCACAGGCTAAATTTTTTTCCTCTCTCTGCAGATTCTGGCTATGAGTTTGTATCAACAAACAGTAAACAAGACGTCTTAAGGCAATCTGCAGTAAACACAAAGTGAAAAAAAGGTTATATTTTTCAGGTTTGCATTTTCAAGACGTGCAGAGAGTCTGACTTTTTTGGGTCTGAGTTTTTGTTTTCGAGGGTCTCAGTTTACGGGTCTGAGGTCTGAGCTTTCAATCTCATAAGTTGCCCAAGAAAATCCACAGAAAACCAAATGATGAAAACCAAACACTCGGCTGACTTACATGTAAATGTCCAAAATAAAAAAGACTTTAGTTAATGAGTTGTTGGAAAACTAAATGAAATTGAAATGTCATCTAGGATAGTAGCTTTTTCTTCCACCCCCTTGCAAACAGGGTGTGGGTGGTAGCGAGCTGGGGGGTGTCCCTTCTCCTTTGCCACTATGTATTGGTACTTCAGTCCACCTCTGCACCCTCCTTGAATGGGATAGGAAGGATAAAAACACTACACTCTAGAAAAAATATTGTTTCTTTTTTAATGATCCATTCAGTCATTATTTCGTTTATTTTTGACACTCAGATCAGGTGAACCATCTTTTTTTGTAGATATTCACGAGTTACCATCCCATTTATCTTAACATGAATACAACTGCATTTTGGTAGGGTTAATGGCAATGAATTTGCCTCTGCAAGATTTTTTTTCATGAACCACGCTAAAACTATCTCAATTAATCTTCAGGGCAATTTAGTGGCATGCAAAATGTAATTCAATTTACTTTCATGGATCACAAACATATTGCAGTCTCATTCTTTATGAACTCTGACAGCAACAGCAGTAAAATTATCAAGAAATTATCAATGTAAATTTGGATGTAATTTTGTTGCATGAAAGGGGTTTTCTGGTCAATATTGACAGAAGCAACATTATATTACTTTTCTTGAAAGTAAAAATTCCAGAGCAGAAAACAAGATGGTGTACAAACCTGTGACGATAAAAACAGCAACAGCAAATGCAAGAAAGATTTCCGCATGCAATCCCAGTCACCTGTCCTTTTTGATCCTTTCCTTGGCCGGAGAGCAGGGAGCTGTATTTCCTCATTGTTTACATTAGGTTGCACCAAATAGACACCACCTCTGACGTCCTTCCTTCACTATTGCGTGCACACTAATAATCAAAGAAAAAATGCCCCACCACCAGCAATGCTAGGCAATTTTTCCGATCCGAAACAACAGTTAATCTTTCAAAACCAAGGAGAAATCTTTAGGTGAGATTCAAATTTCGAAGTCCTCTCATCTGACCTTTGGATCTGTAATGCATCATGCCTTCCGAAAACAAGAAATCGATGTAAACAAGGGGTTTCCGATGCAGAAGCCTCAATATTAAATTCAGGGAAAAGCGTCACTCACCATTAACTTGCAGTTTGTTCTACTAAACAGCAAAAAAGACCAGTGACCTAAGGATCCAATTTGTTTTTCCATGCAGCATGACATTAAAAATAGAATTTTTGCAGGAAAATTTAGCCTAAATATTGGTAAGGATTTGGCAAGTTTGAAATGTTTACATAGGCTAATAACGATGTCACAGCTTAAATATTCTATTCCGCAGTCCAGCTAACTATTTTTTGCAATCTTTCAGTAAATCACGGATAAAAATCGCAGAAAGTCAGTATAAGGTGATATTCTTCACTAAAAATTTGGCGGAAAATATTTCTGACTAATGACTTTTTTGGACTTTGCGAGACCAATTATTCCAATTTGCCTGTAGATACCAATTTTAACTAAACTGGATATTGATGGCAGTGCAAAAGACTATCGCAGAAATGTCTTTCTGTAGAAATAAACTGCCGCACTTTTGAAAAATGACTTGCTGAAAATGGCTAAAATTTGGGTCATGCTCATTAATGATTCAGCAGCGATATTTGGTACCTCATGAAAACTGTAGAATTAAAACAAAAGACCTCTAACATTTCTCAATCAACTAATAAGGGGACAAATATTACCTCACAAAAATGAGAGTTTTTGGAATTTGTACGAAGTATCTTTTAGGCTCACCTAAAGTTGCTCGAAATTTCGGCCATTTTAGACTGCTTCAGAGGCCAAAATTATGATGTAGTGATATCTCGAAGAGAAACAAACCCCTACCTCGGCAAATGTCATGGTTGTTAATCTTTTCAGATAGCTTTTATACTGTGAAAAGATGAAGGTAAACAGCTGACCTTGATGTTTTGGTACTGCCAGGTTTTCTCTGACAATTGTTGTGTCCAAGCACTGAATAATGAGGCTACTTTACGGATAAAGCAGCTGACCAAACTTTAATGTTTACTGTGCTAAACTTAAGTTATACCATTTCAATAATCCGAACAGGTAGGCTCTGAACGGGAATCCCGTTCAGAGCCTGAAATTTTTTCAGGTCATTTTTCCAGTAGTGTTATGGCTGCATTCGCATCTTTCATTCTTTGATTTAACTGCTACTGTTGGACATCTATTACCATGGAATTCATATGCTTGAGCCAAGTATTACGTCCACTGAACATATAGAGCTGAACTCACACACGACCGCTCTCATGTGGCTTTGATAGCTCAGTTGGTAGAGCATTGCACTGGTATCACAAAGGTCGTGGGTTCAAATCCCGTTCAGAGCTTGGAATTTTTTCAAGTCATTTTTCCAGTAGTGTTACGGCTGCATTTGCATCTTTCATTCTCTAATTCATTAACACTATAACATCTCCCGCTTAAAATACAAATTACATTAAGAGAAAATAAGCGAAGATAAATGAAAGCTAACTGAAAAACTACTCGAAAACGTGCAATTGCCCTAATAGAGTGTTCCTGCATTACTCAATGTTCAGTGTTCTACTGAAAGTTCAGTGTTCAACTACATCTCTTCAATTAAACGGTTGAGTTTCGATCAAATTCTAGTTGAATGATGTCTAGGTTCTTCAGGAACAGTTGGGACAGAAGTATCCATAGCATTTTCTTCTTGTGCAACAATCTGTCCAGATGGTGGAACTTGAACCAAAGGCTTGGTAGACTTCTCATTCAGTACAGACTGTTGTTGAGGCGATGGGTCTTGCGTTGGAACAGGCATACTTGCATCTAGCGTCTCGGGCAAATTGATCTCTGGTAATTCGCAGCTTTTGGGCTCAACATCGGCTACCTTTGAACCAGCTAGTTCTCGTGACTGGTTGATATGTCTCTTCCAGAGCAACTTTCCAACTTGTACTCGGTACGTGACTGGACCCAATCAATCTTGAACAACGCCCTTAGCCTAAGCGGATCCACAGTTACGGTAGTCCTTCACCATAACAGTTTCACCAACCATGGGATTGATCCTCCTCGACTTTTGTTCTATTCGTGCAGACAAGTCGGGTCGCAGTTACTCAAGCCTTGTATGCAGTCTCTGCCCCATCAAAATTTCTGCTGGTTGACATCCAGTAGTTGTATGGGCTGTGGTACAGTAGCGTAAAAGAAATCGAGCCAATTTCTCAGTTTGGGTACCCGGTTCATTCTTCATGACTCGTGGCTTTTTTAAATGTCTGAACTGCACATTCCGCTTCACCATTGGATGCAGGATGATAGGTTGAAGACAAACACAGGCTAACACCATTGGCAGTTAAGAAATCTTTCATCTCACCTGCAACAAATTGTGGACCATTGTCTCCCACTATCTCTTCCAGCAAGCCATGCGTCACAAACAGGCCGCGTAAAGCTCTAATTGTGGCACTGGCACTAGTGGAGGACATTTGAATCACTTCTATCCCCTTAGACTTGGCATCAACCACGATAAGGAGCATTCCTCCATTGAATGGTCCGGCAAAATCCACTTGTAAATGCTGCCACGGGGGAGTAGGCCAGATCCATGGGTTGCTCACCTTTAAGGGTGCTCTGCAATGGTTGGCTTGACAATCAGAGCAATCTCTCACTGTCTGTTCGATGTTACTCTCCAGGTTTGGCCACCAAACATGCAGTCATGCCAAAGACTTCATTCGCACCACTCCTGAGTGGTTAAGGTGTAGTTCAGACAACACTTCCTCTCGATATCTAGAGGGTATCACTACATTTGTACCACACAACAAGCAACCATCCTCAAGTGTAAACTCTTCACGTTTGGCACAATAGAATCTGAGTTCCTCTGGTGTATTCTCGTCTGCTGGCCAACCATGCAATATGTTATGTAAGACATGTGAAAGAACAGGATCACCTCTTGTAGCCTTCCTGATTCTGGTTGCTGTAATGGGTATACGTTTAATTTGGACTCTGTTGAATTGATCTCCCTCTATCAACCAGTCGTCAGCTTCTTCAATGGTTTTCCTTGGCAAGCGAGACAAGGCGTCTGCATTTCCATGGTCCTTGGATGCACGATATTCAATATTCAGTATAAGCTGCCAGTTGAATGGACCATCGCTGTAGGCGAGAGGCTGTGAGAACTGGAATCCCTCGTTTCGGACCAAGAATGTAGGTGAGAGGTTTGTGATCTGTTAGCAAAGTAAACCGTCGACCAAACGGGTACTGGTGAAACTTTTTTACGCCAAAGATGATTGCCAAGGCCTCCTTTTCAATCATTGAATAGTTCTGTTCACTTGAGGAAAGAGTGCAAGAGGCAAAGGCTATCGGCTTCTCTTCACCATCCTCAGAAATATGTGACAACACAGCTCCTAATCCAAAAGACGACACATCAACTGCCAATCACACCAGCCCCTTTGGATCCTAATGTGCCAGCAAAGGTGCAGATTGTAAAATGCCTTCAGCTTCTGAAATGCTTCTTGACATTGTTTAGACCATTTCCACGGAATGTTCTCTACTAATAAACGATTCAATGGGTGAACCAGGGTAGCCATGTCAGGAACAAATCTGCGATAGTAATTAACTAATCCCAGAAAGGATTTCAGTTCCTTTGGGTTCTCTTGTACTGGCACCTCTTGAATAGCTTGAACTTTACGAGGAGATGGGTGAATACAATCACGATCGACCACAAAAGCGAAGTATTCTACTGATGGCTTCATAAACACACACTTCTCCTACTTTAACTTGATTCCCATGCTGCTCATTTGCTCCAAAGCACCTTCCAGGTTACGAAAATGTGTCTCATCATTTGAACCAGTAATAATGAGATCATTGAGAATACCACCAACCCCCCAAGACCATTCATGACTGAATCCATTATCTTCTGAAAAATTGCAAGACTAGATGCTACACCAAAGGGTAGGTGGGTGTATCAGGACAGGCCAAGGTGCATATTGATTGTTACGTACTTCCTCGATTCCTCATCTAAAAGCACTTGCTGGTACGTTGAAGACAAGTCCAGGTTACGAAAATGTGTCTCATCATTTGAACCAGTAATAATGAGATCATCGAGAATACCACCAACCCCCTGAAGACCATTCATGACTGAATCCATTATCTTCTGAAAAATTGCAGGATTAGACGCTACACCAAAGGGCAGGCGGGTGTATCAGAACAGGCCAAGGTACGTATTGATCGTTACGTACTTCCTCGATTCCTCATCTAAAAGCACTTCCTGGTACACTGAAGACAGGTCCAGCTTAGTAAAGTTTTCCCCTCCATTTAATTGGGTGAATAGGTCATCAGCTGTTGGCATTGGGTGTTCTGGTACATCCAAAACAGGGTTAATCATTACCTTGTAATCACCACAGATTGAAACACTACCGCAAATGGGCGATGGGCATGGCCCAATCCAAAAACTCCACCTTTTCCAGCTCACCGATCTTTTCCAGTCTTCGAAGCTTGTCAGCAATCTTCTCTTTTAACGTGAACGGTACTGGTCTGGGCTTAAAGAACTGCAGCACTGCGTTTTCTTTAAGCTTCAAATGGGCATAAACTCCTTTAATGGTCCCCAGATTACCATCCAATAACAATGAATACTTTGTTTGAAGTAAGTCCAACTTGTTAACTGGTTCTAGGGAAATCTGCTTGATATGTCCCCAGTCCAACTTCAACACGGACAACCAATTGCGACCCATCAACACTGGACCATCATTTCCTGTGATAACAACCGATAATACTGCTTCTTGATCACGATATGCAATTTGAACTTAGCTTCTCCGATAACAGGAATTTCATGACCGGAATAACTTCATAGCTTCACGTTTGTGCACTCCACAGGTTTTGACGCGAGAACATCAGTCCGAATACTCTTGGGAATAATAGTTACAGAAGCTCCAGTGTCAAGTTCCATGCCTACAGTCTTCCCATCAATTGCTACTAATACAATAAACTCTTTACATTTTCCACGGGAATCCAAGATGTTAAACATGGGCCAATCACTTTGACTCACTGATTGCCTGACTGCCGGATCTACTTTGACGAAATGAATCTTTTGCTGTTTCTTCTTTTTCCTAAATTTTGACTTTGGTGTCCACACTTAAAATCTTCTTGGGGGCATTCTAATATGTACATTATCAAACAAATCTCCTCAGAAAACTTTGGTGGGAGAGTTGAGCAAAGCATAGTAAAAATTTTATGTTTAGGAGACAAGAACCTTTTGAAATTTGAAGATTTTGTTGAAACCAAAACCATTTTGTAGTGAAAAGCTTGTATTTTGTCAAAATTCACTGGATTTCTTTTTATCACAATGTATTTTCCATTGTTTTTGTTTCTGCTCCTATTTCAGGAGTGTTTGGCTTCTAAAGAGATAAAAGATATCTTGTTGTCAGTGGGATCTTCTGCCATGTTCAGAGATGTCTGTTTACTAAGACTTGCGTGGCACTTACATGGGTTTGCAGCCTGTCTTAAACTTGTTGCCAAGGGTAGGTTTTACTCTTGCACTGTATTTGAATAAGGATACCACATCAACATCAATTTAGAGTCAAGGTCTATAAACATTCAAACAAAGAATAAGGCAAATATCCAGCCATCTTGACAGTCCAAGCTTAGTCAATAAAGGATTTGTTATATCGAAAGAAACCCTTATTTACATGTAGGGCACAGCAGGTAATCCTGAGCAGGCAAGATAGTGCCATCTTGCCTGCTGGTGTAACCAACCACAGCACAGGATTCACCTCATCTTGCCTGCCCATGGGACTAGGCATATAATAAACTCAATTATGTACCAGTCTCACAAAAGAGATGACCAATGTTTGGTGAACTTTATTTCTTTTGATCTGTGCAATTGCAGGAGAACTTGAATTTTGTAGCAGGGTGATGGCATACCAGACTATCTTTCATGTTCTTTATGTACTTGAGGAGTTATTGCAGGAGACATCTTTAATGGATCCATGTCTTGCAACAGGTGTTTACATTGTTTGAACCATGGTTATAGTTGTTTGTATAACAGATTTATTCTAATAAGATCATTGATGTAGGTATGGAAAAAGAGCTTTAGTCTTTCTCTCACCTTTTGTAGAATTGCAGGTTGTGGCTACCAATTTTGTATGAAGTTAGAAAACAACACTTTAAATACCTGTTTTAAAGGAATTTGCAAAGGTTTGCAACAGAGTTGCCCCAAGAAAAGACTTTTTTCAGTATGCTTTGAAATAACATGCCCTTTGTGCAAGATTGGGGATTTTTGAAATAAATCAATCACCATCATGGAGAGATAAGAAATTTGTTACTTTTCAGGACTATATTCTTCAACATTAATCTCACCTCGTTAAATAACTGCAAAAATGTAGCAAGTCACCATGCTTACTGCTATCTCACTTAGCAGTGAGCTTGCTGGTTGACAAAGAGCCAAGCCAGGTTTAATAGTCTATTACTTGGAAACTAATCTTAGTCAATAGTTTGCATTTAAATGTAACACTGTATATGCAGTTGATATTGTGTTTGTGAAAGAACAGTAGGTAAACTAGAGTTCATGAATTTACAACCGAATAATTTTTTCTTTCTACAGTTTCCTCCATCTATCATCAACTTAGTGGTTCTCTGCTGCACATTTCGCAGGCGTTCCCAGTTTTTTCCCATTTTTTGTGGAAGCTACAAGTACTGTTGATGCAACTGCCTTCTTTCTCAGAACCACAAGAAAAACAGACGTAGACCCTTTAGGACCCATTCTTTGTAGGTAATTTATTTGCAGTTATCCCCAAAGGTGTTTTTCATATCACAGATTCTGAGATTTTAAATAAAACTTTGTAAAACTACATTTCTTGTTTTTACACATTTGATTATTATCTGTTAACAGAAAGTTTGTCAGTTATTTTAACATCTTTCGGAGTTTTTAAAGGAAGCTTATGTCTATAACCTGAAAATAAAGGTTCAAAAGTTATGTTGTTTGTCATTTATGTCAGGCTGGGAGTTTTTGGTACTTTTTGCCTCCACATGCTTACGGCATGTTCGTTTGGGATATTCAGAATAAAAATATATTCCGGAATAGGTAAATTTTTCGTTTGCCAAATGAATGATTATTCCTGATATTCTGGATATTCTGATATGCTTGCTGTCTGTTACACGAAAAAGTCAGTGGATTTTTTTGTCGCTCTGCAACTTTAGCAACAAAAACCACAGGCTCAGAGAAGTGACAAGATTTTTCAAGGTGGCATCCATGGCCAGAATATGTGCTATTCTGTTGTCTGTTTGCACAGAGGAGTTGACGGAGTATGAGTATGAGTGTGAAAGTGATAGCGACATGGTAGAGGAATATTTACCATTCTTAATAATAATAATAATAATAATATTTAATATTTCTAAGGCGCAAATTAACATGTAAATATGATCAAATGCGCCTAACAAACCATATGGCTAATATAAATTAAACGATATGCTATGAATAGTGTGATTAATTAAAAACTAATTATTTACAATAATTATGTACATTAGGCTAAGGTAACGAGCTAAAAATTAAAATATTAAAAACAAGGGATCT
>Ga0126338_10002579_pt1 | contig 12496 bp, 6 predicted proteins | sample OrbCmetagenome_2_FD_92529 | JGI IMG/M metagenome (GOLD analysis project Ga0126338, IMG submission 92529) | Coral microbial communities from Petempiche,Puerto Morelos, Mexico - Orbicella C C metagenome | ecosystem: Host-associated > Invertebrates > Cnidaria > Coral | place: Petempiche,Puerto... | reverse complement strand
GTGAAAAAATTGGTAAGCTGAGGGGGGGTCATGCGATTTTTAAATGGTGCTTCCCAAATCCCACCAGCCCCCCCTCCCTCATAAAAAATGAACGGTCCCTAAGCACCTTCTTTATAATAAGCACTCCTCGCCGAGTGCCGTCTTTTTCAATAAGCGCCTCTTTCCGATAAGCGCCCCGATAGCGAAAGTGAAATTAAAGAAAATGACTTAGAATAGAGTAATTAGATGATGAACTATGAAGTCTGCTTCCTCATCTAAACGTAATATTGAACACTATGACTATTAGGACCCCTCTTGTTACAGTTCTTGAGTTTAAGGATCTGTTGTATTTCATTTTATTGTGTCACATTCAGATGTATATGTTCGAAAGGGACACAAGCGCCCCTCCCTAATAAGCGCCTTCTCTCCAATAAGGGCCCTCCCTTGAACCCCGGCGCTATATCAAATCATTACGGTACGTCACTACTCATTTTCTTCCGTACTTCTGAGAAAGGACACCACATCCACGTTGTGGTTCACCATTACCCTTTATACAATTTGGTATCTTCTTTCGTTTCCTACACATTATAATATCTTACCATACACCAGCACAAAGGAGACTACCAAGTTGTACCACGGGTAAAATTGAACCACAAGATCCACTATCTCACACTATGTCATTGTATCAGTTGATTTTTGAGTCGTCACGCAAATCTTCAGAGAAATATTGCGTTACGAGCCAAATGCCAACAAGCAGGGTCACGTAAACAACTACTGAGGAGCAATTCAACACAGGCCTAACACATTCTACGAATCCAGTCAAAATGGCCTCCAAGAGAAGAAAGCCTAATTCATTCACACGTTTGGCCTCAGATGGGATTCCAAAGCTAGTGTACAGGTTAATCCAACACATTCCAGTTTCATCTTGTGCCTTGATGTTTCTTCAGAGAGCAGGGTCACGTGGGCTTCAGGGTGGCCAAATAAGCCAGGGCTGTTAGAAGAGTCGTCAGACAGTAACCTTCTTCTCCCATGAGGTACCTTCAAAAAAACAAAAAAGGACCAGAAAGAAGTTATCCATTTCACACCACATTGCTCGATTAATATCGGAGGAAAACGATCGCAGTAGATGTAAGGAATCGTTTTTCGTTTCATCTTCACGTCTCCTTTTATCTCACTGCCTGCTTTTCTTTATTGATACGATCAAAGACAGCTATACGTTGCTAACATCATATTCTAAAAGTGGAAACACCTAAATCCAGCAAAGAATTGTCAAGAATTATCACACAGATTGGACACAATTCGTTCCTTTTTTTAACAGAAAAAATAATTTAATTTATGGGGAAATATGACACTTTGTTTTAAAAACAAAATAGGAAAACAACACCTTCCTTCAAGGGATAGAGCCCCGTCTACAATATGCAGGAGGAATTTGAAGACGGAGGTTTCACTCTGAAAATGTATCAAATGTTTTCCGCCCACACTACGCTGGAGGAATTTAAAAACAACAAAGCAACAATCAGCGTTCATTTTGGATTTGTGGTTGAGTTAAACTCGGGCAGGGAAATCACGTGATTATCGTGACGTCATCGTTTACGAAAAGCTTCGTTTTCAAAATTTTTTCTGTCCACACCAAAACGCAAAGCCGGCGTTTTTAAATTCCTCCGGTTTGAAGAACGTTTTCGAAAGGCCACATTTTCGTGACGGCGTAAGTGGATGGAGCCTGAGAAGTGCATAAGTGCATAAACAACTACTCTCTACCCATAAATGAAAAAAAATTTAACATTGAGAACTTACCCCTCGGGTATGAATTCCTCCATGGCGTCACACTCAGAAACTAACTGCGCCATTCCACTCCGAATAATAACAAAACTCAGGATAGGCAGCAAGTCGTCGCAGCCACTGATACCATTAAAATAAAATTAAATAAATAAATAAATAAATCTTACTTTTGTAAACTAAAATACCTGTTTAAGTGAGAGCACGATATTCGCGACACGGGCTGTGCCTTTTAAACGGTTGCGGGGGAACAAGCAGGAAACATGATTTAGTGGCGCTCGGCAGATCTTGGAATATCGATATCAACCCCCTTAAATTTGGTTATCGTTGGTATTCGGTCTAAATCTTTAAGAGACCTTGTTCCTCTTTTGTTTGGTACTGCCCCTCTGGTATCTACCGTTTTGAGGTATTTTTTTCAATCGAAGTGTAAGTTTGTACATCACGAAAATTCGTCCGATAAAATGGTGACTTACATGGCAGTCTCTGAGCTGTGGCGTGGCTTTCCTTTAGTCTCCCAATAATCTTCAACACACTGGCAGATACAACGTGACGTTCGCACTGTGAAAAGAACACCCAAAGCTATTTGTTTGAATACCTCTAGCCAAGCGACTGGAAAGACAACATCAATAAAAAGATCTTGAAATAATAACTGACCTTGCGTTTCTCTTGGAAGTATTTTAATTTAATCAGACTTTTGTCCAAATTACCGTACTCAATTCGCAATTTTATTAGCCAATCAGAATCAACCTCGTTCCCAGGGTCTCTCATCTTACCGCCCCCTGGAGCGAGCGAGCGAAGAGGGCGGTAAGATGAGAGACCCTGGGAACGAGGTTGAATCAGAAGCTGTTTCTACTGTCCCAATATCCGGCGATATCAAGTCAGTGATCTGATATGGCTACCATATAATGGTAGGTAAATACCTAATCATACCTTTTTGGCACGCTTCGCCGGCATATCAGACTCGTTAGGTCTCGCCATGGGTATTTTACATGAACAATTGCTCGACCAAACTCGCCTAATACGCCGCCGAAGTGAACGAAAAAGATTCGACAAGGTGTAACGTCTCTCATTTTTGCTGAGTTTGAAAACCTGTACTTTCACATCCATAAAAACAACATCTCAAACAATGAGAGGCCTGATAAAAACATTCAGAGCGTCCGACGGGTGTGCGGAAAGTTATGGGTTTGATTCCCGTCGCAGGGACTCAGAATTTTCTCCTTGTTGCATGCCGGTGCTAAACTGAAGACGATTCCTTACTGAAGTTAAGAACAATACCTAAGCATTCTAATTTTTCCAAAGGACAAAAGAGCGTGACTACTTTGTGAAGTTCTTCAACTGCCATCTGATACGGATACTTGTTACCTGTTGCGTCAAGAATGGTCTGAAGAAAAACAAGACATACATGGGTAATAGTCTCTTACGAAACAAGACACGCTGCGTCTCAATGTAAAACTTACTAGAAAACAGTCCTAAGAAAATACGCGCGCAGATTGGTTAAAAAGTCGTGTTTCTATTAAACAATTAGATTATGAGCTCGAGATTTCTATCGCGCGATAGGAATCGAGAGCGAATAATCTAATTGTTTTAGTATAAATCTACTAGTCGCTAAAAAATTTTATCGAAATCCTCTTCACAGACACGAAGAAAACGCCAAGAAACAGCCGTCATTTTGTTAAAAAGCGCACTCTGCTACGCTACTATCTATCACAGAATAGATAGTGAGTAGCGTAGCCAATCAGAGAACGGCATTCGTGATAGAACGCTAGTAGATTTATACTAAAACTCGATAGAAACACGGTACATGTTTTCTATTTCTTAAATACAAAACATCTTACTGTAAAAATCGACTTCTAAATATTCCTGAATTAGGAACCACGCAGTAACTTTTATTCAGCGAAAAAAAAAAAAAAAAAAAAAACTTTTATTCAGCGGCTACTTAACACAGCGACCTTTCCTAACATCGCTAAACGTCGCTAATATAAATAGCGTAGTCCCTAATATGGTAATCCTTTACCAGTCCTCTGATCAGATATTGTGTTCAACTTCCCCAAGCAGTCGCTCCCTCAAACGGCAAACCGCGTTTTTGCGTAAAATTATTACTTTTTTGGCATATTTTACTCTGATACTGTAGTCTACTATGCGATCGTTATAATTCAGAAGCCACTAAGCAGGGTGAGAAAGAAACCATTTTCCCTTCTTAACCTGCAAATGCCGCCACTATCACTGAATAAAAGAATGCTACAGGAGTATGCGAATCATACTTGCTATATTTTCCTCCGCCGTAACATCGACAGTTATCATCCTCGGTAGTTATTTTAATCATCATGGAACTAAATTATTGTTCTCAACCATAGTTTTGCTTATTTTTCGCGGCGGTCATATAAGTGTTCCCAATTGATAGAAAATTTTTGCATATTCCTAAAGGATGGAAAATTCATTGTTTGGGAACAACAATATGGCCACCGTGACGTCATATGAAAACGCTGCATAGAAAAAAGGGACCTCTCGCTCGTAAGCGCGCACCTTTTCATCGAGGCAGAGTCTTTGAGGTACACCCAGCTCAACAGGGTCTTTATTGATGTTATCTGACATCACGTCAGCCAAACGAAGTTCTTTCTCGAAATTCACTTGCCTGTTCACAAACAATCAGAAAGAACAAAAACTGTTTGGATCAGCTTTTAATGACTGCGGTAAAATAGAAAACAAAGTTTTAAACTCAGTAACAGCTTGCCTGTTCCAGGCTCTCGTTTGCGGGCGACCAACCGAGAACGGGGGCGAGCGAGGAAAATGAAAACGAGGAGAATCTAAACAATTCTCACCCTAGACTCCCTTCGTTCTCCCCTCGCTCGTCTCCAACTAACCGAGGGAGCCTGTGTACCAGTTCGTCTCACCTGAGCACAGCTAACAGCATGGGCCACAGAGGTTTAAAGAAAGGGAACTCCATGCAGGAATAACACAAATCTCGACCGGCTGGTGTATCCAGAGGTTCATAAGCAAGAATTAATAGCTTCTGAAGATTTTCTGGAAAAAACAAAACAAAACAAAACAAAAAAAAGCACTGGTTGGCAATTTTTCCCAACAGCTAGACACTGACAAGCTATAATGCCAGCGTAAGGTAACAGAGTTTGGAAAAGAACCTGTCGCATACGGCATGAAAAACTATCAGGCAAGTTCTAAGTTCTGTTCTAGGAATGAATAGACCTGGAAAGTATGGAGAACTAGGACCATGCCAAAGAGTTTTTGCCCAGTTTTCTTTGGACACGAGTCATATTAATGCACAATCATGTATTTTGGCCGGCTAATGAATGGGGTAAAGCAATTATCTGTGACGCTATTTAGCAACATGGAACAGGCTGATACGTTAGGCAATATCCGCCACACGTGCTAACACGCAGACTTAATCAATGTTCTGTGATTGTTATGTGAGAACGGGAAACTGTTTCTATGGGGATTTGTCAAAAAACGGCAAATGGTCCCGTAAACTCACACGGGTCAGTCCTTCCTATGTTACCCTGATGAAGGCCTAATGAGACTCTAATGATTACGAAGAGCTCGATTCGTGATCAAAATCTCGTCAAATAACTTTACCAAATTTACATACCAAGAAAAAACCGCACATCCACCAAGACGTCCTTTAACTGTTTTCTTACTTCATCAGTGGGTGGTACCGTTATGCCGTCATCCTGTTCTTTTGTGTTGTTACCGTCCTCACCTGCAAACAAAGGTAACTTGGGTATCTGTTCATTTCCTTGATCACCACAGTTCGCCCGATCAGTTGTCTGTTCCGCTGGTGTGTCACGTGTTTCTAAGTCTTTTCTTTCTTGGACTTCTTCGTCGTCGTCGTCGTTGGTGTTACCACTGGCTCTCTGTTCGTCAGGACATTGTTCTTCCAGGCTTGAATCACCCTCATTCGTTTTCAATGTCTTTCCATCATATCTTGGATTTATCACCTCTTCTTTCTCATTAACATGTTGCGAATCAACGCCTATCTTGCTCGACTGATCCGTTTCACTGGGTTCGTGTGTGTCATGAGGAGAATGAGAGTCTTCGCCTTGTGGCGAATCTACCGGACTGAATATTGCCACATCATTCGCATCAGTCGATTCTTCCACAACTTCAGTTCTGTTCTCTTTAACGCTCGAATCACTCTCTTCTTTACCTTCAGAAAGTGATTTTTCATTCGTTATTTCTCGACAGTCTTCTGTATTACCAGCCTCACTGTCAGAGGCGTTTTTGTCAGCAACGTCGCTTTCCCAACCAAACATATCATCCTCGAGTTCTTGGAAATAATTCTCCAAATTCTCAGATTCATTCGCCAAGGCCACAGCAGAAGGCTCTTGTCCATGGCTTGAATCATCAACCTGTGTTGTCTCAGCTTTAGGAGTTTCTGGCTGAGCCTCTTCTTGCAGAAGATTCTTAAGTTTCTCCAAATCTGTAACAGAACTGGCACATTCACTATCGAAGGTCGACCCTTTATCTATGTCGCCGGTGTTCCCATATACCACTTCATGTTGTTCAACATCATGATGTCCCTTTTTCTCAGCACTGTCTTCCTGGTCTTCGTTTGCTTTATTTCCACTTTCCTTGTTATCAGAATCAGATGGCAAACGTTGCAAATTTGTGTCCTGCCCTTGTTTTTCTTCATCCTTCCCGTCGGCATCGCTTTTCTTGTTAACGGCTTCTTCATCAGAATGCGATTCATTGAAGATCACGTCAGCTTGAGGGCTCGTAGCTTTTCTGCCGCTCCGTACATCCGGGAATCCTACATCCTTTACAAGAGGCGCCAGCTTCCGATACACGTAATATTGATACTGAAGAAGGACCTGGGTCAGAGGGTGGTCTGCCGAACTGCGAGACGAAAACCAAAGAAACAGTGAGTCATTAACTACAGAAAATCTGAAAGTAACCTAACATTACAGTTACTCTCTCCAATACAAAGACTTACCTGAATATCTTGGTTATTATTTCTTTGAACAACTTGGATTCCAAAGGCATAAGTTTTAGCTTTTCACGTAAAAGTTTCGGCCACACCTTTTAAATCACAGAAGTAATGATTAATAACTTACTGGTTCACTCTGCGTAAACGTCCGCACTGCAGCGCTACAAATCTTGTAGTAACTGATTACGTTCGACCGTAGGAGAACTAAACGCAACTTAAACTTGAAGCAAGATCCCCTATTTGCACGAGCGCACAAGCAGGAATAAAATCGATTTTGTGGACGGACAGAAGGCCAAGGTACACATTTTCTAGTAAATGATATATTAAACGAAAACGCACTGAAAAGTGATGCGGTTAAATATAGTTTCTAAAATGATTAACAAATCGAAATGCACGGCACATCACGCTGAATCCTTGTACAAATCTTTATCATGCGCAGTCGGTAGCTAAAGAACTTACTGCCTCTTGTTCAAACTCCAGAATCTTGGTGTAAAGAACACGCTGGTTTTGCTCTTCCTTTGTCGAAAAAGCAGCAGGGCCAAACCGTCTTGAACACAGAAATAAATAGATAGTTAAATTAATGGTCATGTCCTAGATGCTGCATCCTGAAAATAATTTTGTTTATCGGAAAAAAAGACCCCCCCAGCCCCAAATTTAAACATCTGGGGCAATATCTCGTTCGTACTTTTTAAAGGCTGGTTCAGTTTTATATGATCGCTTCCATCGCCGCTTTTTCCTGTTGTTATCTCTACAGGAAAAGTTGAGCGATCCTTACGACTACCATAAAATCGCTTCAATTATTGAGATAAAACGGAATACTTAGTCTGCTGTATCTCAGCGAGCGTTGTCGCAACGATCTCTACGATTACTGGAGAGTGGATTCCATGACCACTACCATCGCTGAACTTTCCTTTTGCAGCGATTGTAGCGATGATATGGAAACCAGCCTTACGGGAAGCAAAGACTTACTGAAAGAAGCTCAGTCATGGTATTTTGAGTTATTTTGAATTAACTTTAACTTGAAGAAACCTGAAAATAATAGTTTACTAAGATGGAAAAACACCAAAGAGATAACAATAAACCATAAAGGAACAAGGATAGTTAAGGATGGAGAAGATCAACAGAGATTACAAACGACGAACTTGAAAAAATTAGGCTACACATTTCAAGATGCCCAAACAATGACGTAGCTCCTTTAAAAATCACAGATGACAACTGACAAATAACAACGAATTAGGCAATGCTAATAATCACAATTAGTATCACCCAACTAGTGGACTAATACAAATCCTGCATTTTAATTGGCTACGCTACTAGAGGACTATTAGTAATAGTCCTCGACTAGCGAAATTGGCGCAATCTTTCGTTTTGTTCCCAAATAAATATTTCTTCAACTTTCATTTGCTAACTTTATTATTGCCTTTTCTGTCCGACTAGTTCAATGGTCAATAGCCCTTGTGGGCTACAGGTCTCATTGTTAAATAGCACCTCTCCACAAAAATTTGCTTGACGTGTTTATCACAAACCTGTTTGTCTCCTCTTGCAGTCTTTGTTGTCGCTCAAGCAGTTTCTTCTTTATCTAATTTTCAAGTTAAAGTTATGACCACGACGAAAAAACTAAATTTAAATGACATGTAATATATACGAAGTAGAAGTGATCATAAACTGGTTATACACGTAAAATGCTTTCGAGTGGCATGCCATGGAATATCCCACAAGTCAGTAATAACTTCTCAAGATAATACTAGTGACAAATGGGATATCCCATGGTGTACCATGAGAGAGCATTGCACAACTATTTTATATCATGCCATAGAAAATACAAGTGGCCAACACAATCAATGCGATAACACGCATTGTATTATGGGAAGGCTGGATGTTATACCGTAAACAATGGCTTTCCTGTATTCTGATTGGCTATATTTTCTATGGCATGGTATAAATAAACATATCAGCACATCAGATGTATATTAAATTCACCATAACAAGATCTATTTAATGAACACAAAGGATACAGCTTGTTCTCTCGCTTGAGCAATGACAAGATTTTCTGACATTCTTCTCATTAAACTCAGATTCTGCAAAACAATATTGTTACAACACAATTAATGTTGCTCCTAATATGTCAAAAGGTGATCATGTTCACTGAAAAAGTGTGCACTTTGGAACGAACATGGACGTTAAGCTATGACCAGCCCCTCTTTTTCTTTAGTCCATCAGCCACCGTGAAACCGAAGCAGCACAAGAGGAAAACCCTTACAGTTATTTACTTAAAAAACATTGTCTGTGCTTGTGATCTCCGAAGTCTCACTCTACACTAAACGACAACAAATGAACAAGTGGTAAAAATAATTGTCTGTACACAGTTGTTCCCCTTCTTCCTTCGTTTTAAGCCAGCGAACGAAGCCTCAAGCGAGCTCTAGTAACAAGCACAGGGCGACCACAAAGTGCACTATTTTCCCTTGACACATTCCCCCTCATTCCCTTGCTCATGCTGTCCCACTCATTTAATTTCTTGCGGTTTTTATTTCTTTTGCCCCCCTCGAGGATTGTAAGAGAAAACAGAAGGTCTGTAATTGTGTAAATCGGGGAAATGATGACGAAGCAAGCTCACACAGCGAAACTGCAATGCTGACAAAAACAGCCCTTTATCAATAGAATATATCAATTTGTTTTGACATGACAAATATGTTGTGTTCTGCTCATCAGCACTGCATGCAAAGCAGAAAAATAACTTACAATAATGAATAGTATACAGTTGAACATCCACTAACGGCCACCTCTCCAAACAGCACTTTTTTGTACCTGGCAGTGGACAGTCCATACATTTACTCTTATTTTAATCTCTCTACTGCAGTCACTTCTCCAAAACAGCAACAGCCACTAAAGTGCACCACAACTTCTCAAACTAACCTCTTGATGATGGCCAGTTAACCAACGGCTTACAAATAACGTATACAAAATCCCACTTTATATTGTAAAACCTGCATTGCATTGTTGGTCTCTGTTTCTGTTTGGTTTCTGTTTTATTGATTCATCTTGATTGTGGTATGTACAATTACAATTAACAATACAACCTTTTTAAAAATAAAAATGTCGCTCCCAAAAAAAGATATACACCTGTAGGTGCTATAGTGCACCGCTACCTCCCCATTAGGGCCATCTCTCTACAACGGCCACTTTCCTCTGACCCCAAGGTGACCGTTGTGAAGAGCATGACTGCATAAATTCTTTAAGGTATAAATTTTCGTACCCGAGACATCACATCCTGTTTTTTCCCTCCTCTATTTGAATTCTGCATTCTTGTCCTGTAAGCCTGTATTAACTGCTTGTTTTCTTTGTAAGCTTTATCCAAGGGATCATAACTGCCAGTTCTAATATTAAGTTGAAAGCAAATACATCTAATTACGAAAGGTATGAGCCTGAACTTAAAAGTCAAAAATTGTAAAAAGACTACAAGTTGTAAACTAAACTTCATAAAATAATTTTCTTGTAGCTGTTATCAGGCAAATTTGTATTGTCAAAATACATGTTAGAATAAAAATAAAAAAACTACATTCTTTAGGTCAAGATCAAAAGACTTCTTATTAGTCAAGTTTGAGGTCCATACTTTCAAAAAAAGGGGGAAAATTATGCTCCATGCATGTATCTTGTGATTTGGACCAAGAAAGCTAGGATAAGAAAAAGGTTTATAATTTATACCTCTCTCAGAAGAAAGGAAAACATTGTAAATCAAGCACGAGGGAAGTTGGCCTTGCTTCACAATAAGTAACATGTACCATAAACAAGGTAAAGGTGAAGGGTAAAGTTTGTATACAAGCCAAGTGGTCCATCACAGCCAGCACTTAGCCCTGGTTTCAATTAAGTAGCATCAAGTGACTAGGAGTATTTCTACTTCCACCTGGATGGGATGCTAGTCCATTACAGGGTCACCCCCAGCATTAAATTTGCCAGTACCCAATTATACATGTACACCTGGGTAGAGAGAGGCACTGTGTCTAGTGTCTAGCCCAAGAACACAACTTGATGTCCCCAGCCAGGGCTCGAACCCGGATCGCTTAATCCAGAGGTGAGCACACTAACCATGAGGCTACCACCCCTACCATACTCACACTTCCTCGACTAAACAAGAGATATAATAAAATTTATTAAACCTTCGATGGTGCAGCATGGGGGAACTTGGTGGTGAAGGTAGATGAAGGTGTCCATCGGTGGAGGGCAGTGCCAGGTTCGATGTTGGCGCAGTTGTGTCAGACAGCTTACGAGGTGCTCCACTCTGAGGAGACAAGTGTGACTGAGTTGACTGGCCAGCATCTGAAACAGAGCTATCAGAATATCTGCGCGGTACACCTCCTGGTGGAGGCTGAAGATGCTTTGTCAGTTGAGTGTCAGGCTTTTGACTGGTTGATGTGCCATTTGCTAAGGATCAGAAATAGATAATACATGTATGTCATTGATTAGAATTAATATATAATATTATATTGTTTATTATTGACCAAGAATTAGGTCAAGTTCACTTGACATTGGCCAAGTTTTTTTTTTTAATTAAGCATGTTTATGGACAGTACTAATATCCAGCCATCTACAGCACGCAAGTTTGGTCAAAAAAGGATTTCTTCTCTTATGGCACACAGTCGGTAATCTCAAGCAAGCAAGCACTCTGCCCTCTCAGCTTGCCAATTATAGCTCTTGATTTACTGGTAGTTTATGTTACCCACTCTTACTTGTAAATGGAGGAAACACAAGCTTGCAAGGGTAAACCCAGCTAAGGACTACATCATGCACTCACAGCATGCAATTTCATATTCAATATTGTTTAGCACATATTTGGAACAAATGGGAGGGAGCTGATTGAAATGTGAAGTTATGCTAGTACTGTACATCTAGTTAACAATCTTACAAAATTTAAAAACATGACACAGAAAAAAAGTTTTAGTCTTTCTTAACCTTCCCGAATCTTACCCATTCTTCTTCTTTTACAGCTGGATGGACAATATAATTCATTTTGTTACCTCTTATCCACTAGATAGTGATTTATCTAGTGGATAGTAATTTATCCATCCTTTGAAAAGCTTGGCCCCATCTTGGATTATAACTGTCACTTTATGATTGCCCTACATGATTATATCTTACCAAAGGACGAAATTATGGTCAGAGCTCTCTCCTGACATTGCTGAAGTAGGCGGAATAACTTGGCAGTGTCACTAGTGAAAACCACTCTTATATCTACCAAGAGGTTTAGAAACAAAACATTAATATCTTCAGCACACAAATACTCCAGAAGTTAAATGAGAGTACATATATACATACACGTACATAAAATATATTTGAAATAGCACTGTTGTGCTAGTATTCCCGAAAACACTTAATCATTAAATAGAAAAACTAAGTACATTTAAATGAATTCATATAAAAACTAATTTAATAGTAGCAGTTTCCTGGGGGAAGGGGGAAGGGAACAAATGTCAAAAGGACATGGGTGCTTGTCATACTTATTAGGGGTTAAAATAGTGCATGGTTTTGTTGCCCCTTAGGGTGTTAAGCCTTGACAGCTCCACAGCAGGAGCTTTTGCAATACCTTTTAGGATACTGAGCGGAAAAAATATGACAGGAGCTAATGTGTTGTTTTAGAACTGGTAACTCTTAGGGGTAAAAAAAAAAACATTTCAAGCCACACCCACAAAACAGGTTCTTGGTACCTCTTAGGGGTTCTTTTTTAAATTTTTGACAAGCACTCTCATCCTTTTTATATAGGGATCCCCCCTCCCCCCCCCCCCCCCCCCCCCCCCCCCCCCCCCCCTG
>Ga0126338_10002577_pt1 | contig 12500 bp, 6 predicted proteins | sample OrbCmetagenome_2_FD_92529 | JGI IMG/M metagenome (GOLD analysis project Ga0126338, IMG submission 92529) | Coral microbial communities from Petempiche,Puerto Morelos, Mexico - Orbicella C C metagenome | ecosystem: Host-associated > Invertebrates > Cnidaria > Coral | place: Petempiche,Puerto... | reverse complement strand
TTTTGAAAAGGCTATTAGAAATTCTTTTCGCACTTTTTCAACCTACAGTGTACTTTGTAGCCAGTAAATCTGTGAACCAGAGGTAGCGTGACATGTGCGTGAGTATTAACTGGGTCGTTCGCTGAGTATGCAGAGAGTACGCAAATTAATCTGGCTCAAAGAAACGGCACTCACTGGGATCGCTTAATTCTTCTTAAGGTAAATATGATAATTTGGATAAGGAAGAATCAGCAATTACAGAGAAATTCAATGAAATCTTCTGACTCTCGTACGAATAGCAAATACAAGTCGCCGTAGTCGGGTGCTGTACGAATAGCCACTGCGAAAAAAATCTTGTTTGTTAAAGAAAGCGAAGAGGTCGCCGTCAACCTAACACTGAATTAAACTTATATAGGCATCCAGAAAGAATGATCTTGGTACACAATAAAATAGGACGAGAGATAGATCAAGAAAATCATAAGATTACCATTAGGATGTTTCATTTTCCGTGGAAATTCGCTTGTTATAAAGGAAGCACATCGGCACTGTCGAAGAAGACGCGCCGCTGTAGAAAACAAAGAATCGAAAAATGAACAAACTTGTTACTTCCATTTTGAATATTGTTGAATCATTTTATTGCAGAAAATTATTTTATCCTTTAAAGGAAACGGTAGTTGTTTCAGCACCAGAAGTGTAATAAATCTCCTGAACGTAATATTCAAAATTTCAGTTTGTGGGAATATGCAAATTGGGCGTCTTCTCTAGGGCATATTTAATTCAAAGGGAAATTCCCCGAGAAAGGTAAGATCAAAAGATTCTCGCCGAAATTATTTTCTCTGCTCAAGTTTTTTTGTGAATTGCACATTACAAGTACGAAAATTAATCCTTACTGACTGTTGAACCTTTGGCCCATCCGGAAGCGTTGTCGTTTCAAAACAAAATAAATTAATTTCGACGCGCCTACCGTGCGCGCTGAAACGATCTTTAAACCATTTCGTTTTTATCGAAAACGCGTACATTGAAAACGCGGTCTAGAGTGAGACATTTTAAAACAAAGTCCTGTCTTATAAGTGGAGAGCGAAAACGGAGCGTTTGAAAAACACCAAGCTGAATTTGCCTGCCAAGTCACTGCCATTTCTACCGACGGGTTGAAACTGCCTGCCAGTTCGAATCCACTCAAAAGTGCAAATTAGTACTCGAAGGCTCCCCCCCCCCCCACCCCCCCAATACACACATGTGCACATCCTCTCATTTTTGAGTTGTCAATGAATGTTCTGGGTAATGGTCACGGAGTAAACCTTGCCACTTTAATAGGACCTTCAGCCTAACTGGTTAGTAGTTCTACCGAAACGCGACAGAGTGCGCCTAGACTCAGACAAAATTTAATACCTTCATCTGGGTTTTACTGGAGCCATTTATCTATTAAAGTTATGTATTAACTAAGGCAAAGCCACGTAAACCTTTCCTTGCTTGCTTGGAACCTACAGCGTGTTACGGTGATATTGCTGGCATGGACTACATTGGCACTATGGAGAAGGTTTTGACGGCCTTGAGGCAATTAACGTCTTTGATAACTCCACTGTGCAGTGAAAATGGGGACTCCTTTATCCACATGGTGAACAGGTTTGTACAAAACGCCACTTCCGCATTAGAGCAAATGGAACAATACACGAAGAAGCAATTGAACTTAATGCTTGGTTGCATTTTATCCACCGCATGGCTGGTTGTACAAAACATGTCATCAAACGCGGCTTTTGACGCAATTAAACGGGTCACTCGGGAAGTCCGAAGTATGTTCGACGGCCGGATGCCTGAATATATGGTGCGTGATTATGATGAGCTTGAACGCCTTTTAGCAGCCGCGTCAAAGAAATTGACAGGCATCCAGTCTACATGTAATTTACTGTTGGGGGAGGTAAGCGGAACCCTGTCTAATAATTAATGTGCAGTTATAATTTTACAGTTACAGGTGGTACTAGAGTTCAGTCACGGTATTATTAGTTATGTTGGCCCCGGATTACCCTGGATGCCAGTGTTTTCTTCTTGTTGTTGTTTTCGTGGCGAAGCCGCTATCAGTGAGAGGCAAAGCCGGGATCGTGGCGAGCAAGAAATCGCGGCCACAATCGGGGTTTCGGTTTTGATAGATTGTGCTCGCAAAAGTAGCGCAATATGCTACTAGCAGTGCTCGTATATTTCTAAAGTTGTGCTCATGATTGTGCTAGCTTTTGTAAATTATGCTCGTTTCAGGAAAAAATGCAGAAATTATACTTCTACTTTTTACTCTGGGAGGCGCGCTCGTCAGTGCGCTCGACCCCGGAGCGAGCGGTCCAGGTTCGAGCCCTGGCTGGGGACATTGTGTTGTGTTCTTGGGCAAGACACTTAACTCTCTCAGTGCCTCTCAGGTTTATAAATGGGTACCGGCGAATTTAATGCTTGGGGGTAACCCTACGATGGACTAGCATCCCATCCAGGGGGAAGTAGAAATACTCCTAGTCGCTTCATGCTACTGAAACCTGTATGGACTGAGTTTGTAGTCACCTACTTTTCCTCCTGATAATTAATTTTAATTTATATATTTATATATTTTTTAGTTCTGTGTTTTGTGTGGAAAATAAATTACAAGAAGTCAAAAAATATCTAACTTCTGCTTGGTTAATAACGAACGCATAAATAGGTTATAAAGCACAATACAGAAGTTACCATGGAAACATTGGCGAAGCGCCACTTTTAAAAATTAAAACCCAGCCAGTCGGTTTTTCTTTCTCAGGCCAAATTGTTTGGAATAACTTAGAAAAAAAACGGATAAAACCAAACCATTAAGAAACCTTCACAAACATGGTTTAATGTTTGGCAAGAATGGGCGAATGAATTGAAACGAAATTTTCGTTTGATCATGTAGTAAATATACATCTCATTTGTTTAAGTACTTTGGCGAGTTATTACGGAACAGTTGAAAACCCATCATTTAATTTTAGTTTTGTCTATATTTCACAGGTGATAAACGCTTGCGATTGTCAATGAAGAAACCCTATGAACTTTCGTCGCTTAGAGGCCTGCCGTCTCAGGGCTTCAGCTGATATCAGAGACTGCGAGCAAAGTTTGAACAGCGCGCACGAGATCATAGAGTTGTTACAAAGAAAAACCTCAGAACAGTTGGTCGAACTTGGCCGGGATTTGGCTTTTTTTGCAGCCTTCTCAATAGGTGAGAATATTTCATAATAAGATGATTTTAAGAGGATTGAAAGAACACCTCAGACCAGTTCGCTGTAAACCGGCTAGAGGCAAACGAAACCTACAGTATACATGAGTTGAGAGACAAACCCTATCTCGGTGAGCTTCGTGGAAGCTTTTGTCGCATGCAGTAAAAAGAACTGAGCATGCGAGAATATAGGCATCATCTGCCTAACACTTTCGTCGACTCTCACAACTGTTTGGGTAGGTTCAACTTCGATGAAAGCACAGACCTAAAGAGTTGATGGTCATTTTTATTGCGATGGATCAACTCTTGACGACTGTTTCGTTCCCGGTGACTGCCAAATAGCCACGACTAATTCTGAAGATTGTTTAAAGATTTTCTGTCGGAAGGTTTAACGAAGTCTAATGGAGGTTTCTGAACCGTGCTGTATTCTCTCCAAAAAACATCAAATATACTAGCAAACATTTTTCCATTTCAAATACTTATGCTTCAATCTTAAATTCTTACATGATCTTTAACCACGAGAGGGTAAGAGGGTTAATCCCCTAAATAGGCCTTAATCCCTCTTAAGTTATTTCTAGACACGGTCTCCACTTCTTTGGCGCATATTATCACCACGAGTGTTGCGAGGATGCTTTCATGGAAGATGAAACGCGTGTAAAGTCGCATGGGCTGTCTATTTGAGCAGAAACCTGAATCATCTCTTATTTAAACACAGGTCTTGGTTTTAGTGCTGCCAGAGCCCTCCAGGCGGGAGCCAGGCTGACAGGGGGCATCTTGAGCTGCGCTGGTGTGGGTGGTGCACTAGCTTGTGTCGCGATCGGAAAGAAATTCAGCGACCACTTTGTTGTTTGGGAAGAAGTCAGGAACAAGCGCAGCCAGTACCGTCAATTAAGCACTCGCCTGGAGTGCCTCAAGGAAACGGTTGAGAGGGATCTGAAGGCAGGAATCCTACTCACTAGTATGCCTGACTTGGAGAAAGCGATAATCTTGTCGCTGGCATTTTTGGTCGCCTTTGGAGGCATACTGTTCGCCTATATTCTTGTTAAATGAACTGTACAATGAAACGACAGCATGTTGTAAGTAGGGTATGGAACTATAGGAAGACTTAGCCTTGCATACGGTGGCTGCGCCCGCAGTACGAACGGCAGTGAAAAACCGAGCTGTCTTACTCAAACGACTCGATAATAGTCTTTTTCTTCGCAGCTAACAAAAAAATAATAACAAATAATAACACAACTATTTATCCCACCCGGCGACACTCAACGCGCGCCGAGCGCCGAGGGACGAGTGCCAAACGTTGAGCGAGTTGCCGGACGCGGGCGACCCGGTTTTGGCGACAAATTAAAAAAGCTTCGAGACACAAAATGTTTCATATTTTTCACCTTTCACAATCTGATATGGTTTTTGCAATTATAAATCCATTTTCGTGAATACTCATTCAATGTGGTCTTCAGTGAAAAAAGTTGCCCGACGTCAATGCCTTTCCTGTTAACATACATTAACATCAGGACAGTACAGTATTGCCCGTCTGCTGAATCCTGATTGGTCAATTCAAAGTTCAGGCCCACCAGCCGTATGCAAGGAGAATTCAGAGTTAAATATCAAATAACTACGGTATTGTCACGTCAGTTTCGGGCTATCGCTCTTTCAGCATCAGCTGCCAGTAATCATTTGGCGGATTGGCCAACACACTTTTATATAAATGTCGTATTTATCTTGAGATTTTACCCTGCTTTGCATGTGTGTTAAGCTTTTAAGTGGGTTGATACTATGAAAATAAATTGAATTCGGGGTGCATGGGAGAGACTTCCATTCTAAAGGAGCAGGAATGCTTCAAGATTTCTTGCCTGATCGATTCATTATATATCATCGTTTAACACATGGCAGTATTTCGCCGCCAGGATAAGATGTTTTACGTGAAATGAGATCCATTTTTTTGGCAGTATTAGTTTAAGTTTTAGGAACACTTCCAGCCGTAGAAAGCAGTTAATTAGTCAGACGTTTTTGAATGCAGTTGATATAAGAATTGTATGCAATTTTCTCTTGTTGTTTGACATTAAATATAACATTATGAACTGCTGTTTTGTTTTTTACTACTACTAACAATAATATTGAATCAGTCAAATAACTAGAACATTCAACTCAAAATTCAGTTCTTTAAATAAATCGCAGAGCATTCTCGTTCTCGTTCTGGTACCCAGATCCTACTCAGATGCTGTTATCGAAGATCGCCCGGGCACAAGAGCTTTAGGGTACGTTCCTTTGGGGTGATCCGGATTAGGATCAGTGATCCAAGATTTGTCTGGATCATGGCGCATCAAAGGAACCGATGAATCCATGACCAGAGTGGATTCATCGGTTCCCTTGATGCACCATGATCCAGACAGATCTTAAATCGCTGATCCTGATCCAGATCACCCCAAAGCCTGAACGCACCCTTGGTCTTGCAATAGAGATTGATTCCGACCGACAATTCTCACACTCTGAAGAAGCTAGAAGGGGGCTGTTTTAGAGTCACGTTGAACTTCAGAAAAACTGTGTTATCCTTGCAGTAGGCACTGGCACATATGTCCTCTTGGAGAACGAATCTTCGTGCTCCTTTACCGAGCTGTCTGTCGGCACATGGTCGTGAAATACTCTGAGGCTCGAAGTGTGCCGAGATGTCTTTTCTGTCCTTGTGTTCGTCTCGTTGATCTAGCAGAGTGAATGTGTATCTCGGATATATTGGCCATTTGTGAATGGAGTCGTATTCACCAACTTGAACCTATAAAACAGAGTCCAAAATTGATGAAATAGATTTAAAAACCACATTGTTGTCACAGGAAATATTTTCTAGATGCCGTCAAATCCGAACTTCTATTCTCAATTTCCTTAAAATTTCTTTTGAACTCGAGTTCGTATATTTGATAACAGTGAAGTTCCCTTTCGCGGAAGCTAGATTGGCTATATTTTCTAAGACCCTCAGACTCTTTTTTAAACGGCCTTTTCTCAATCCTGCGGATTCGCTAATGAAGTTTTACCCTCTCGGAGAACTTTCTAGTTGAAGAGCTTTTCCTGAAACCACAGCTGATCAGTTCAGAAGGGAAAAGAAGGGTACTTCATTGTTCTCCGTATTACTTATTTCTATAAAATATTGTTTATCTAAACTAACCTGAAGTCCAACAGATATGTATCTGCCCCTCCCTGTACCCACGCCATTAAGCCACAGCCCCGCACACATTTTATACCCGTGAGGGTGGGTGTAGAAAGGTTCGCTGATCATCGGTTCCGGTGCGCGCCCAGATTTAGCATCCATTAACTTCCGGGTAAAATCTGGGATTCTCCAGATGAACTCTCCATTTGCTGTTCGACTTCGCACGTCTATAAGCTCCTGTTTTTGCAGAAGCAGCGTTTCTTTTTGAAGTTGAATGTGTTCTTTTTGCAGCTGGATCCTTTCCTTTTGATTTTCAAGCTGCTTCTTTTGAGCGTACACTAATTCACATAGCGACGTAAGATGGGACTCCGTGCTATTAGATAAATGATCTTTCATTTTATACCTTGGTGCCTAAAACAGAAATTTTCAAGGTAAAGGCCCTTATCCGGTTATTGAATCAAAGCCCTCCTTCCCGTTATCATTAAACGGACTGACAAACAGACATTAGACAGTCAATCAATCAATTAACTGATTGACTGTCTAATGTCTATTGTCAGTCCGTCAGTCAGTGAATGGGTTAGTCAGTCACAGATATTATGTCGGTTCTTCTGCATGTCAGCCAGTTATCCTTTCAAAGAGCCCATCCCTACTGACAGGTAGACAGACATCAATCAGTCCGTCACTCAGTCAGCCAATGAATCAATTGGTCGGCAAATAACTAGACCTGAAAGTAGTAGTCAGTCGCTTAATCATAGTCACCAATCAATCAGACGGTCAGTTGGACAGTCCGTCCGCCCGTCTGTCTGTCTGTCTGTCTGTCTGTCAGTCCTTCAGTCAGTCAGTCAGTCAGTCGGTCAGTCAATTAATAAATCCAGCTACTCGGGGTCGATCAGGTACAATCACAAGCGTTTGGTTCACAAGTTATCCACGATTTAATTGCACATTCCTGTGTTTTCCCAAGAGAACAACGAATAGTTAACTTAATACCTTATACGCACACCCCGCTTCTACAAACTTGCAGGGAACTTCAAGCAAGGGACACTCAATGTTGATGTGAACAGCCAGCTGCAAAAGAAAGGATTGTAAAGAAAAACAAGTAAGACCGAATTCAAACCTGTTGAGGCGTTACTTTAAAGCTCTTTTTTAAATTGAACTAAAAACCGCACGACCAGACTGAAACATTTTTCATCAGTACCGCATAAGTCTTTAAATCTGCGTAACTGAATATTTTCATTTTTCCCTTATAGTGTGTCTAACACTGGCAGAAACGGAACAGCTAAAACTGTTTTGTTCTTTGACTATAAACCAAACCCGTTTCAAGTAGCGTCTTCCTGACTTCTTTTTTTCTGCACATTATTTTCATCAGTTCACATTGCTTTTATAAGATACGGTTCAAAATAACACTTCATTAATAATGTCATATCTGTTGAAGTCTGTAAGGTTCTCTGTTCTTGCTGTCATGTTTGTATAGTCTGTCTTGGGACGTCCTACCACACGGAAACGTACGAAACAACACAGTACACGAACAGACCTACAAAACAATTGTGGCAGATACACGAGAAGAGAACAACAATAATAACATACAATACAGAAAGATCTTTTTACAGCATTGAGAATAGCAATACATCAACAAACTACAACAGCGACAGCAAAAGAAGCTGCATTAATTTCCGCCAACCTAAGAGAAACTCGGTCCAGTTAAGTTGTCTATATAAATGTTCTCTTTACTGCTCATCATATATTTCGTACTGTACTTGTAAGGAGAATACATTACAAGGAAAAATTCGATTTTAATGGTTTTCCTTGAGAGTCGAAAGGAATTTGTATTGGTTTTGTTTGATTTGGTTTTGCGTTACCACGTTTGGGCGATTGTCTCAAAAAAAACTCCCACCACTTTGTTACCATCCAATGAAAATTGAAGTAAAACCAAAACTAGTCGTAACTCGTTCGCACACGTTTTCCTGCGCTTTGTGTCGGCTACATGAATTTGCTTTGTGCTTTGATGGGCTCAATGGATTGTCTGCCTAATTTGTTATTGGCCAGAATGGTTACTTTGGTTTTGGTTTTTCAGCACTCTTTTCAAAATTGCTCTAAGGGAGCATTAGACAGCAAAATTCAGTGTTACAACAACATGTGCCACATCCGACAAGGGAAAAATTTGGGCCTGACTCAGAATCCATGCACCAACTGACGTTAACAAACCTTTTCCTTTGTGAGATTGATTACACCGCAGTTAGCAGGGCAGGATACTGGAAACGAAGCACAAGTTTGAAGGTGTAACTGCAAAATACATAACAAATAGGACCAGAGATATTAATATTGTACTCAGCTGAAGGGATAACGGGCAAAGCGAGGTACAGTCGCACCCCTCCACAACGGCCACCTAGAGGACAGATCTAAAGGAAAGTGGCCGTTATGACGAGGTAGGGGTGTACTATGACCCCTGCTTTTCTCGGGGGTGCAACATTTTTTTTTTCAAAAATGTATATTTCAGCATGTATAAATCAAACTGTGTCAATAAAACAGAAACTTAACAAAAATAGAGTCTAATGACGCGCGGTACGGATTAAGTATGGTGACCTTTTACAATTAAAAATGGGGTTTTGTATACACCATTCGTTGGTAGTTGATTAAGTGATCGTTGTAGAGAGGTGGCCGTTAGTGGAAGTTCGACTGTAGTTTGTTAGCGATTCTCTTCAAACAACACCAAAGAACTTATAGGGCCAGTCACTAGCTATGCGCACAAAGCGTGCAGGAGCAACGGCAAGCAAGTTCAAACAGCTGGAGTCAACCGCGTAAAAACCGACGCCTGCAACTAGCGACCATCTCAGGGAATCCTGTACCCCGGGCGCAGCTAGTTAAGGAATAACGTAACTGGTGGGGAGAGCACTGTGAAACCTCAAAACACGTAACCAGGAAAAAGTTCGGAAAAGTATGTTAAGCATGCAACTGGCATCAACAGCGCAGGAAAACGTGGACCCGAGGGCAAACTCAGGAAGTCATATAAAATGATGTAACCAGCGGCAGCAAGGGCAGGTAAACGGCTGAATACTGATCAAATCGTGAATCTGATTTTGCTGTTTTGGATTTTGACGTGCTCTAATTGGTATTCGTATAATATTGACCGTGATCTTACGGCCACGCTCGAGAAAAATACAGTACTTACACTCATGTGATTGAAGACAACTTGATGACCGCAGTGAGTGCAGGGTGTCAGCCTGTTGACACATTCAAGTGAATGATCTGTTACTCGTTTCCTTTCTAATGATGCTCCGCAGCGTTTCGGACATGATACCTCAACGTAACTACAGATATCTTGGTGTCGCTAAACGAAGCGAAACGAAACAAATTCATGACAGTTATTTTCAGTTATTAGGAATTACTTGTATGAATTAATTAACAAATAAAACATGGAGGTAAAAGGCCTTCGCCGGTCCCTGTTAAAGCGCGGGTCTGAGTTACATTCTTGGTCTAGTTCCATTTAGGCTTGTTGGCTAGCGGGACCGACGTGGCCAAGTGGTCAGGGCACTAGAATTGAAAACCGGTGGTCGCGGGTTCAAGTCCCGTCTGACCACTAATCTGGAGTTGTTTCCCGGTAGACCCGATAGTCGTGCTTGTAGACAACCATGACCAACTGGTCTGCCTTCCGCCAGTAGGGCTTTTTAAGCCTATTATGTTTATTTGCAATATTTCTTTCTTTCAGTTTAAGTAGCATGCCTGAGAACTAGCTAGTTGTAGCTAAGTGCATCGACCACTAGAAATATTCGCCATTTAACAACATTCTAACTAGTTCACGAGCTTAAGTTACAAAATAATTTGCAACGCGTGGATAAATAAGCACACAGATGAGGCTCACCTCTATCTCGCTAAGTGGTCCAGTCCACTCGCAACCCTTCTCAAGGTTTGAACACAGCACTTGTAAGCTAAGAATTTGCCTGTGGCAGCCGTTATCTGAGAAAACCTAAAATGAGAAAGACCAGCCGCTCATTCAGATCCCAGTAACACAGTTTGTAAAGGTGAGCCTTTCAATCGAGAATTTCAATCTATAAGCAGAACACGATGCTGATGGAATCGAACGCATTCCATTGTTTTTGCTGCATACGCTCTCATCTATCGTAAAATCCCACGTTAAGCCCCCCCGAAAGTAAGCCCCCCCCCCAGGGATATAAGCCCATCTAATGTATAAGTGCGTTCCTTTTACGTTTCTTCACAAAGATCAAAATTTTTAATCGAAAGTTGTAGGTTAATTGGGCAATACGGTAACAGGGTAATAAATTTATAGGGTAATAAGGTAATAGCTCTAAATTTAATGGTATGTTAACTTTAATTAGTTTTCAGGGAGGGATCTCGTCGTTACGAAACATTTTTTTTTTTTATTCCGCTCATATGTTCCCTCCGGATATACGCCGCCCCCGTTTATAAGCCCACCCAAAACCCCTTATGAGGTTATAAGCTTTAACGTAGGATTTCAAGGTATACGCTCAGTTATCAGTGAAGAGACTGTGAAGAAAATGGAGGAGGAAAAAGGTTTGGACCACAAATCAGTAACGGGAATTAATATTTCGAAGAGATTTAAACATGGATACATTGAATCAGTGATGGTCTCACCTTCGCTGGATCAAAGTTGAGGTTATCCAGTGGGCAACGAGGCCTCTTGTTTCTGGGGATAAATATAAAAGATTTCTTAAACAGCTGCCTGCACTACCAGGTTGAACTCTGATAATCGTTCCGATAGCTACTGTTTGGGCTAAGCAGCAATCTTCTTTTTTTGGAAAAAACATTCATAGAAAGGTGGAAAACTCGGCTATTTTGGAATTTGGTTCAACTTGCAATTAAGTTTAATACATGTCAGTTCAACGTTTATCAAACAAGGAGGTAATGAGATTGACGAAAATCATTGATACAGGATATTTCCTTGATGTGCAACAATCATATTCTCTGAACTAGTAGACAAGAGAATAATGTTTAACAATGAGTCTGGAGAGTTCATGTGTCAATATTGAAACAGACAGGAATAAGATGACAGTTACAGTTGAAATTACCTTAAAATCGGCTGCAAGCAAGTGCTGCACATGCGATGTCCACATGGTGTTATCTGAACCGGGTCTCGTAGAGCTATGAGGCAAATCGGACACTCGAAGGCTTTGTCGAGTGGCCCTGTGAATTTTACTTCGTAACCAGGCATTTATTTCGTCTTTGCTCGATCTGTGAAGATGCGGAACTGAATTCACCAAGTGTTCAATTAAATGTCCATCTGGCCGAGGACGCCGTATACCACCGAGAAAAAGCAAATGCCTATACTCGCAGAAAACCTGATTTCCAGCTGTGATTCTTCAAACTTGATATCGTTCCAAGTATTTTGATGCAAGAGCCTGTTAACGACCTCCTTAATCAGGGCTTTCTTGGCAAAGTTTTACAAAACGCCCATTTAGTTGACTTTCAATTATCGCGACCGAAATCGTTCTCCAAAGAGCGTTGAGAGACGCGGTCGTATGTCTTAACTCCTTAGTGCAAGTGAAAATAAAATAATTGAATATGAAACAAACTCAAGCGGTTTGTTTGTGGTAGTACGGATGAAAATAATAAACAATCCAAGCCGCACCCAGTTGGTGCCAGAAACAGAGAAACCGTGATCTCATAAATGGCTGTTCACGCGAAATCTTTCACAACCACACCCTCCGAGGCATCAATTCGGTTTTGTTTGCATGACCGTTAATAAAACAGTACAACGTTTCCTCATATTAAACGCGATATGCTGTTGTCATGATAACAGACTAGCTATTGGCGAAGTAACTTAGATTTTATTTTTCTGTTGAAATTAGAGATTAGGCTACCCTAACTGAACCGTCGAGAAGTGAAAAACTTTTGCGACAAACTCCGCAAGAACGGTAACGGAGTAAGAAGATATACGAAAACAAACATTAGTTGTTTTAGTTTGGATTTAAGAGGCTTCATTCATTTCTCCTCAAACAAACAACGCCCAATATTCCCTGTTCACAAGGCCACCTGTTACTTAAACACCTGTTGGAACTCAAGGTCACATGACTACCCTGACAGTGTTAACCACTCACGATTGTTAGAATTATTTCTCCCGCTCTTACGTTGTTTTTGAAATGTTTTAGATTATCTTTCTATTTTTTTCTGAATTCTTTGCTAAAAACCCCTATATTTTCACGTCCTATTTATACG
>Ga0126338_10002576_pt1 | contig 12504 bp, 8 predicted proteins | sample OrbCmetagenome_2_FD_92529 | JGI IMG/M metagenome (GOLD analysis project Ga0126338, IMG submission 92529) | Coral microbial communities from Petempiche,Puerto Morelos, Mexico - Orbicella C C metagenome | ecosystem: Host-associated > Invertebrates > Cnidaria > Coral | place: Petempiche,Puerto... | reverse complement strand
TTCTCCCCTTTTTTTTTGAACCCCCCGCCATCCGCCTTCCCCCCTTCCCCTTTTCACCCCCCCCCCGGGAGGAGGGGGGGGGGGGGGGGGGGGGGGGGGGGGGGCTTGGGAGAGAGACTCAGTCATAAAAATGACGGGAGTGCTTGTTACACCTCTTATAATTTAGGAGAGGTGAGATTTGTGGATAGGCGCAGCACATATCGTTCAGAAATCTCGTCCAGAACCAGGTAAATATTAGAAATGGTACCTCCTTAGAGCTAAAAAATATTGTGCCCCTTTTTCTCTACAGGGGGGTTCCCCCCCCCCCCGGGTACATACGTGCTGGTATCCCGCGCTAGGTTTTTACACACCTGTATACGAGCACACGTAGGTGGGCTTTATCTGTTGAACAGTCTTTATTATTGTAGGACCAATCATGATCGACCTTTCTGTTTTTGTTGTATTTGACCGGGCAGCTCTAAGCCATTCCATGACTCAAACACTATATATATACTCAACAATATTGGAAGCATGTAAAAGAGGAACTTATTAGCATCGATACTTCACAACGTTAAGTCATTAAATGAGATCTAGAACACTTCATTTTCCACCTCCTAGTTTGGCAAATTTAGAAAAGGAAAAGGAAAGCTTAAATGTAGGCTGGCCGCTCACTTGTTGCAGTGTGTATGGGCTGGACACTCGGGCTAAAGAATATAGCTCGATCACTGCATGTTACTTTGAGTGCTTGCGTCAAAGTTCATGTTTCTAAGTCACGTTTGTACCGTGAGAAGTAGGCTTGGTCTTGCAATTTACTTTTCGCTAACATCATTCTGTATTAATTCCTTTCTTCTCTGTCAGTTAGGTGTGCCATTGTATTCTACAAACTGGGCTTATGTGTCCCAGTAAAATTCTTCTCTGTTGCATGAGCCAAAAGACATTACACACTATTAGGTCCTTACTTATGAGTCAGTATATTTCTTGGCTATTCAAGCCGAGAAGTATTGTTGGGAATTTTCTCTTCGGGACGCCTTAAAAGCTGTTGGTTGCCAGTGGATTCCGGTACAAACTCGCCTGCTTATTGAATCTGGGTGGGAACGTTTCGGATGTGATCGTGCTAGCCACTAGATTTGGCAAGTAGTCAACCATTGAAGTATATCACGAGTTTGTCGCGTGATATATCTATATTGTACCATAACATGGTGGGCTGTTCCATTTTAACGTCTGGCGGTTTTTTTCTCCAGCCCACTTGACTCTTGTTCAGTTCGCTTTATTTGTTTTTCCTCCTGTCTTTTTTTTTTTTCAATTTTCCTCTCGACTGACAGGGTTTCTAATAATCGCAGCAGATTGCGTGTTGTTTGTAACCCTGCGGTGGCGTCGGTCAGGTACCGCTGATAGAAAAGAACATTTGCTGTGGCGCTCATATCCTCTTCTATAGGATATGAACGTGGGAGTAACAAAGAAAACAGCGACGCGGCTAGGATCGGGAATAACCGGTTTGGCATCGGACACAGTTGGCCAGTCACCATCATCCTCATCGTGTGAAGCTGGTGTTGGCAGCTAGTCAGAAATAATTAGTTTTGGGATTCAATCTTGATTTTTCTCACACTCTTGTGCCGCTCACTTTGGACACTTTGATTCTCCGGTAATGAAATTTCTGTGATGAAGTTACTTCAGAAGACATTTGTTACGAAGAAGACACTATTTAATACTACTGTTCCTAATTATGGAAAGCATTTAAGCATACTGGGTTCCTCGATAGGGGACCGGTTGAAGTTGGCGGTCGACCAGTGGTCGAGTAGAACCTTTGTACGCGCCATGTTACCTAATGTCCCTAATGCTGTCCCAAACATGAAACACGAGTGACTCCGATATTCTAAGTTCTCTTTAGTTAGTGTACACAGAACCTTCACTGTATTGAATAAAACATTAAAAAGAATACTGTTGCCAAAAATATTGATACTTATGTCGAGTGACTTTGGAAATTGCACCCTACCAGAATTAGTCATAATATGTATAATAGCAGAAAAATAGGACTCCGTGATTGGTTGAAAAGAAACACAATGGCCTCCGGCACATCCAGAATGACCTGATGTATGTATGCAACCAGAGCCAAGCGTGGGAAAGCATACAACCAGAGCTAAGCGCGGGAAAGCATGCAACCAGAGCTAAGCGCGGGAAAACATGCTACCAGATCCAAGCGTAACAAGCATATCGAGTCAGGAACAAATGCATACGACCTGAACCGTAGTTTACACAAACTAAGGCAACTTTTCTAGCTTTAAACTCTATATCTACATGTAACTGTTTTTACAAACTAGAGCGAGTAGAATACGTGACCTAAAGATTCTCGTACTGAACCAATAGTAAGAATGGGCGAATGAGGACCAATATCAATTTGGCGGGGATAAATGTGGCAGTCGATGGTAAACAAGAAAACTTGTAGTCGCACCCGACTGTAAAGGTGTGTATTGTTTTCAACATATAATCAACATTTTGCGAAAAACCCTTAACAAATACCACATACACTAACGGTTTTACAAAATGTGGCGAGAAATAGGGGCATGTTTATTTGATTACACTGACACTGGATAAAAGATAAAACTCGTAGAAACAGTTTGTTTCATTGTCACAGGCTTGATAAAAATACAAGTGTGGAAGATGCCTTCCTGGTGGCAATAAGACACTAACAGTAAAACACTCCTATGTAAGCGATAAAATGTTGGGAGAAATTGTTTTAACGTACAGTAATTTCGGCCTCTCTGAGCTTGATATGTATAAAATTACGGATACTTTACACAGCTGCACTGGACCTATCTACTCTAGGTGATAAATGGTAGAGAATCAGTCATAGCACCTCGGCTGTTGTTAAGGAGGAGCCACCTCATCAGGGATTGTGGCGTTTACCCTCAATATTTATCCAGATAGGGGGAACTATACAAACAAGACATGACCTTTTTCCATTGTGTTGAGTCCTGTCTGAGAAACGAGCCACCTATTTCTCTTCAAACTGATTGTAAAACATTCTTTTTCACTTTTAATTCGAGGAAATTTGTAGACATAAGAATTTACGGTGGTGAAATTCCCTTTGCTGTAGTCACTTGCCTAATGACTCAGCACTATTTCCCTAAGGAGGAGGAGGAGGAGAAAAAAAGATTGATGACTAAACTACAACGGCAAACCAAGTGGGGTCAGTGATTAAAACAGGCTTTTCTGTGAGTTTGAATGCCTACCGCACCATTTTAAAAGAGCATCAAGCTTTCTTAGCAATGGCTAGTCTGAGTTTTACTTGTACTTTGTAGCATGGTCCATCTTTTGACGCCCACCATCTGACGTACGTAACACAACTTCACCAGCTTCCTGAACGCACGCACACGGAAATTGTACTTCCTCACGTACCGAGCCGTAAAATGACACTGCAAAGATGCTGCAGTCATATCCAGGAGCAAACATTTACAAGCTTAGCAAGGCTGCAAATTCCTTTTGTCGTTTGGTGCCTCTACCTTGACGCGCTGTTCTCTCATCGCGGGCGATTCTTTTTCTTTTCTTGACAGTTTTCGTTGCGCTGTCAACAGGTGTACAGTTACGTTTCTTGCCGGTCCTGGCTTGGCTTTTCGTAAGGTTTGCTGCCGTGTACTTTCAGCTTATCCATGGCTGCCGACACGGTCTACAAAAGGGAATAAAGAGACCAGGTCAATTTGCAACTTGCGTCTAAGAGAGTTTTTAATGAGTTATTTCCTTCCGGCGCTAACATTACAACACCGAACACGACAGCTAGTGCTTTCGTCCAGTTTGTAAAGGTTAAATAGTCAGGGGATTAGACCAGTGTAAATAAAGAATGCATTTGAAGTATGCATACTAATGTTATTATACGTATCATGTCTACTTCGACCTTGAACTAAATTGGAATTTTAATAAAAACCAAGGTTACGGTTAATGACGATGATACGCTAGGGGGGTACTCCCTTATGTGGGCTTCATAGGTATGTGCGGTCCCAAGGGTATAGCTTTTTAGCTGTTTTGGTCTGAAATAGGGAATCGTTTTTGGCCATTTTGGATATGGTTTGTGCACTCGTCTTGAATTGAGTATGTTTTTTAAATAACCTTCTCAAATTCTGTTTACGCCGACCGTGTACATGTGTAGGTGAGGTCTGAAAGAGGGTATTGGTCAGGCCTGAAAATAGAGAATGGAAAATTGCAGATTTGAGTCATAAATAGGGTAAGGGTTTCGGGAAGCGGGCAGCATACCCCTACCCCACCCCCCTCCCTGTGATACACTAAACAAAACGCAGGCAATCACCTGAGTTACGCGTGTAGAAGACTTATCTCATCACGTGGCGTACACGGGTAAACGTCAACCGACAGTGAATTATGCCGGGACGAAAAAACCATATTACGCAAGACGTTAAAAGTGGTTTTATTTTTCAAGTGATACACGCCCGCGATTGTCGACTATCGGCGGGAAAAGCGATTAAAAACAGGCGCAAATCTGCATTAAAACGTCACAACGATGTTTATAATAGATAAAGTGGATTGTCATGTAAAGCCTTGCCAGTCCAAAGTCCTAAGGAAATGCGTATAGAGGTAATGCATCGGTAGAAATGGCTGTCATCAGGGCGATAGACTTCTTAAATTCTGTAAACGAGCGCAGGAAAATGATGGTCGAATATAACGGATAACGTGGTAAAATTTGACACCACAAGTAGGAATTGAACTAACTTAGCCGTGGAAAAAAAGATAAAAGGTTCCAGTGATACGAATATAACGAAAACAGATGTATGAAAAAAAATGGAAGAAAATTCTTCATTCAGTCATTCGCGCTAGACAGGACAAAGCCCGGGGGGACGGGGCAGAGGAAATCGATTAGTAGCCCAGCTAAGAAATTATAAATGAAATACTCTACCAGCGATTGGCATGAAGACAATATTCACACGTCTCTGCAACGAACTTTGTACATAGTAGCACGAATATTAAATTATTCGTCTCAACCAACGAACGATTGCGACATGTGGTGTAAAACGCCTCGTGCAACCTATCTGGCAAACCTTATGATCCGCTTAATTAAACCTTTTAAAAACATTATGTAACGGTTTCTCGCATAAGTTATGTAACTCTTCTCATGGACTATTATCGTCTTCCCGCGTGCAGAACACATAGCCCAGTGTAATGTACGCTTTCATGCCGCTCAGGCCGGCTCCGTCCAAACTACGCCGAAGTAATTTGAAAATGCAGCTTTATTTAGGCGTACCGTCCACACTAATCCCTCACGAAATCGGAGCTTTTCGAAAACGCTCTTCAAACCGGAGGAATTTGAAACCGCCGGCTTTTCATTTTCGTGTAGACGGAAAACATCTTGATAATGGACCTTTTCGAAAGCGATGGCATCACGATAATCATTTGATTTCCCTGACCAAGTTTTCCCCCGTTTTCCTCAAACACAAAACCAAACTGACCGCTGATTGTTGCGTTTTGAAATTCCTCCAGCGACGTGTCGACGGGCCCTGAAAAGCGTCGCTATGAACCAATGCCAGAGTGCTCCTTTTGGCCGTACTCTGCCACGTAAAAAAGAAAAATTCTGAATTGAAGAGAAAGTACAAAAAAGAAACCAGTTTACTCAAATTTTAATGCTGTAGACTTCTTAATGACCAGAAATTATCAACAGAAATATATTTAGAGGGTGTCATATTGTCGAACCGGCTTTTTGATCAGAACAGACAAGTCAAAATAATTTCCATATCGGTGGTCATTATATCGAAACTCTTTAAATATCGGCTTTAAATTTTTATGATACCTGAATATTTATAAATACTATAGTGTGCAAATATTGCTTCTGGAGAAAACGCGCCCAACAGGCTCGTCGCAAATCTAGAAACGTTCTGGACAAGTCCGAAACAATTCATAGGGTCAGGAATTTTGAATGACGAATTTTGATAACATCCCTTAAACCTGTTAGGCCCCATTTAAAGACTTCAAAGCTATCAAATAATTGTGATTTAATCATTTAATACGTTCCGGATATCAGGCATGACGGGTGAATAACTAAACAGGAAAAACCAAAAATGTCAGCCCACTGGAGATTCAAAATATATTTATTTAAAGTAACAAGATTAATCTAGATTACTAGTTATAGGTCTCGAAACATTTAGGAGGATTTAAAGCATGACCAATATAAAAGTATGTAAATTACTGTCGGGCCTTAGTTTCCGGAGACCAAAGCGCTCAGTTCTTAATAATACGGTCTTACATCTGTATGAGCGGAGAGCGCGCAGGTTGAATATATGGTGTGGAAAACACGCGAGTATACTAAAGCACGCGCGCGACGTGTGAGGATATCAATAGAACGAATGTTCGCTTCTCAGCCTTTTTGACTCGCACTAGTCTTACCTCGCGAGTCATTCTCTTAAATAAATCCTCGCACAGAGAGAGATTTTTGTCAGCAATTAAAGCAAACGACTTGGGGCCGTTAATCCCATACCTCACATCTTTCAACAGGGCATTCTTTGTACGATTACTGTACAAAATCTTCTTTTTCGACCCTCGTGCGTACAAGAACTTCCTAATTACAGAGCCTTTTCAATGTTTGCGGGAGATTTACAGTTTAAATGACGTGCTAAAGAGGAGTGAAGCTTATAGACATTCATATGATCTGGCTAATGAAAGAGAGAATCCACGAAATAAAAAGATATACGCCCTTTTAAGGGGATAAGGCACGGTATGCGTCCTAGAGTAGAACGGCTTACACTTTGACACCTCTTAAAACTGAAGGAAACTCGAAATAATAGTATAAATCTGTAGAAGGATGCAAACATTTGTAACAGGCCGAAAGGAAGACTTGACAAGATTCTAGCGGATTGCCAAGTTGAATTTCAACGAGAAAAAAAAAGCCATGAAACGTGACGCAACATTCTGAACTTAAAATGTCGCGCCGTAACGAGCGGTGAAATGGCACAGGTAGCCCACCCCCACACGGGCGAAGCGATCTTTAGTCTGTGTTTTGTCGTAAAAAAATTCAACTCACTGAATTTCCCATTGCCGGTATTTTTGCAGCAGCCGCGCCGGCTGTGTGAAAGTAGCTGGTTATGTGCGATTTTCGTCATGTTCCTGGCGAGACGGGCACATGTTTTACACTTGGATGAAAAATGACAATAATTTTTCGCATTACAAAGCCGCGACTTAAGAGAGTGGTTCAAATAATGGTTGTGAAGTAGGCAACAAATGTAATATTTTGAGTTCATGTTCCACCGAACTTGCTTTGTTTTTTTTTTTTTACCAACAGTTAGTTCTTCAGAATACTTGGTGACTTAAAGGCTCAATTTTTGCCGCTCTCTCGATGAGCTCGATGGGCTCTTTTTCCGAAGTGTTGGCATAATCCACGATAGAGAATAGCATTCTGGGAAGCATAGCTCGCGAGAGTGAGAAGATGTGGATGTGTGTAGATGTGGATCCTGCCTCCTCTTCTATCCAATTAAAGTTAAAAGAGGCAATCCACATTGTGAGGGAACGACCATCCCTCATTAGCCATATCATACCCTTGTTCATTGTGATTACTACAAAAAAAGTGAAGCTTTGGAGCTGATGGCTCATAGCTGACGGAGCTTATCCCGATTTTTGTAGCATGAAGCGGCTAGGAGTATTTCTACTCCCCCTGGACGGGATGCTAGTCCATCGCTGGTCACTCCCGCGCAATTTGTTGGGTTTCCCCATCAATTCGCCGTTACTCCAGGGTGGAGAGAGGCACTGAGAGAGTTCCGTGTCTTGCCCAAGAAGACAACACCGTGTCCCCGGCCAGGGCTCGAACCCGGACCGCTCGCTCCGGGGACGAGCGCACTAACCATGAGGCCACCGTTCCTACTACAAGTTGCTACACAAAATTGCACGTGCATTGCATATACATAATTCAGGAGTATCGTTTTGTTGCACTCCTAAAAGTGACCAGCCACATTTTCTCCAAAATTCTCAATTCTTGTTACGACAAAAAAATGGCCGGTAGGGCAATCTGTCTTGTAATTTGTCGTCCGTCGTTGTAATTTTTTTTTCAGCCAGAGATCGTTTTTAAATTTTTACCAAGTCTGTCTTTTGTTGTTTTCAGTTGTCAACAAAAATGGGAGAGGAGAACGCGGGAGGCTTAGTAAGATGGAGGAGTTTACAGTAAGCCAATTTTTAGAAGTTTTTTTTTCTTCCTGAAATCTATCAAAGAGAGATTACAAACTCATTCACCTACCTTGCCACTTAGGCTTGTCTGAGGCTTTGAAGACCTCCAACAGGAAATGATCGAGTCTTCGCCTCCCGTAAGTAATGTTTCTGACTGAAATTACAATACAAGTCAGTTATCAGATTAAGACAAAGAAACCCTTGCTAAATTGAAGAAATAAATGGGCCGCAAGCTCGATATGACAAATGCATGCCTGCTTATTACTATTAAAACACTTGCATTTCAATTTTCTTAGCGAGCGCTTTTCGAATGGTTTTTGAACAATTCGTGAAAAGGTATTTACAATCTGACAAGATAAAACCACAGAAAGTATTAAAATAATATGTGGTTTTAACAAGGAAAGTTTTCGACGAGAAGTTGTTGAGTGACTGGAAGGCCCCACTTGGAGTTATGACGTCATACCATAAGGAGTACATTTTTGTGTACAAAAAAAAGATACTTTACTTTTCATACCCTTCATACAAGACTGTAAGAACTCAACAAAGCAACTACAGCATACAACAATTTAGCTGTGAACATTTTGGTTTCACGTGGTCATTGAAAAGTTCGCTTGCAAGGGCTTCTCCGAGGCTTCTCGGAGTTAGTCTCGACTCAATTCCGAGTCACTGGACCAACAATACAAAATCTGCGCGGAAGGGGAGGGGAATTCTCTTAATTCTTGGAGTATCACGTCGCTTCTCGAAACCATAACCCTATTTTAGACCTCACTTTTTATATCATTGTTTGGACCAAAAGGGAAATGCCTGTTTCGGACTGAAACAGCTTAAAAAACCGCTGCACCTTTTTTGGTTTGAGGTGGAAGCACTTATACGGGGGAGGGGGAAAGGGATTATTCCTTGGGACAAACACTCACTTTATGATCCCATTGAAGACACCTTACGGTCGCCGTGTGACCGCCCATCAAAGGACAAACCGTCTCCAGCTTCGAATCTGTTACTTGACACAGGTGAAGTCGACCACTGACAGAAACAAACATAAATTGACAAGTGTGGACACCACCACCGCTTTCCTAGTTGTACATATCTTTCAACTTGAAACCCCACAAGGTAACTGTTCAAAACGGATCAAATACTTTGGGTTAATTTGTTGCACGTAGAAAATCCACAGTATCTACAAACCGCCATCGCAGGGTCACAACCATCAATATTTTCGTTCTATTCACTATGAAAAACTAGTAAAAGCGGTTTTCGTTCAACTCTTACAGGACGGTTTTCATTTGTGAGTCGAAAAGTAATTGGTTTTGCATCAAGTACGCTAGACGATTGGTTCAAAAAACTCGCGCCAATTTTTAATCCAGTCAGAAATAAAACAAAAACCAATCTCGATTTACTCACACTCGTTTTCCCGCGCTTTGCGTCAGCCATATGTAATTACTTCGAGTTTTGATTGGTTCATTGTAAAGTCTATGTCTTTTGTGATTGGTTAGAGTGATTACTTTGGTTTTGGTTTTACGACACGCGATTGAAAACCGCTTTAAAACTATAACCAGATTGAGAACACGTGGTCGAATAAGTTCAGCCACTCATTGCATCCTCAAATTTCCCGATGAAACATTCAAAAGAATGAGAATTGACAGCCATCACGAGGCTGGAAAAGACGTGTGGGCAAGTCAGAATTGGTTTCGTCCATCTTCTACACCTGATTGGTTGGAGCACAAAAAGTTCACTAGATCTGAATGGCCAGCGGAACAATAAAACAGTTACAAACTGTTGACCGAGATTAAAAAAAAAAAAAGAAAAATTGATGAGAAAACGTAATAGTTTTCGAGATATCAATCGAATACCGCACTCTGTATGAAGCAGTCTGGGTCATTTCGTGCAGTCAATTCCCAGTCGATCTATTTCACAGCAAATGAAAGCCCCAACCACTGCCAATTGGATCATCTGTTGCTTTGTGTTCTGGACAACCATCGTGTAACTTACCTCCGTTCAAAAATCAAACTTGATGAATTTTCGGTCTTCTCTTTTAGCTTAATCCTCCTCTGCCTGTAAAATGACTACTATGACTACTGATTGGTTCTAACTTATGATGTGTCTTTTGGAGGACAGACGTATAGATGAAGTCATTAACATTCTTTTTTTGTTTGTTTGTTTCTTTACGACGTAAAACAAGTACAGTTGAACCCCTATTAGGTGGCCACCTATTAAACAGCCACCTTCATTAGGCGTCCAGTGGTCAAAGTACCGATGAGGGTTTTTCTATTGTTTTTACCTCTATTAAGCTGCCAGCCCCCTTTAAGCGGCCACTACCCATTTCCCCGAGGGTGGCCGTTTAATAGGGTTGGAACTGTACATTCCATGTTTTCGTGCACCTGCTCAGTAATAGATCACAGGAAACGTCAAACTGTGGCAAGAACATCAGTTACACACTTGCCTGTCGCCTCGTGTGCCACGTTTTTGTTCTTACCACATTTTGACATCATCTGTGATCTATTACTGAACAGACGCTTGGCAACATGGAATGCATTTGCTAAATATAGCAATTCAACTTATAATGTTAGCACCTGTTAGTTCCTCCAACGAAGTACAATTCATCTTTCACTGGGTGGTAAATACAGTCAATGAAGTAATCAAGTCGGTCTTTACTCTGCAATAATTAAATACAAACCACACTCAAAACTGAGGACGCATGCGTCCTAGTCATACCTTGTTCTACCACAAGCAAGAACGAGAGACTCGTTCATCATATATAACATTTGCAACAATAAGCAAACAAGCTAGAGTGATAGCGTTGAAGCAAAATTAGCTTTACAACAGTACTATAAATTTAAATGCAGCCTCTCATCTCAGCAGTTACGATGAAATGTAGTTACATATTACATTTCTTTGCCATTTACGGATATGATATAGACTCTCATTGTGACCAGCTCACAACTGGCTTGAAAGCTCAGTTGGTAGAACAGTGCGCCACATTGCAAAGGTCATGGGTTTGAATCCTGTTCAAATTTTTCAGGCGTTATTTGCACCGGCATAAGCTGTACGCATAACTGTGATGGACTCTCATGTCTTTAAGAAATGTGGATGTCTGTCACATTTGAACCTACTTAAATGGCTTAGGTGTCACAAGTCTCATCTAACTTAGTGGTACAGTGTCTGACCAGTGTATGGAGGAATTCAGGGCTGTAGCCAGTATGAGGCAAACTAAGGCCTTTGCCTCGGCCATTTTTTTCGTTTTTTTTTTGAAGGGGGAAAGTAAAACACTGCTAACCTAGGAAGAGAATTTAACCATGGATATTGCATGGACAGGCATAATTTTTTTTCTGGCTACAGCCCTGGCATTGAGTTCAATTTCTGCAGGAGACCTCAAAATATGGTTGGCTAGATTGACTCACTAACTGATTAGCACCTTTCTCAAATTACAAACATATGCTTAACATACACACTTGTAATCACTTGTTGTTTTTATACCATTTGGCAAGTTACCCATTCACATTTAACTCACCCCATTTTCTTCCCTGGGGTTGGTAAAGTCAGTAGTCATTTTTCCCTAGTTATTTAAAGCAAAAGAAAAATGTTAGTGAGATACAATAATTTATAGTAATAGGCCGAAGGACATCAATAAAGAGGCAAGAGTGAACTAAAGACCAGACCATAGATGGTAAGATTAGTAAAGATTGAGACAGGGCTACAAACAATGAACTTGAAAAAGTTATGCAAAACGTTTCAAGATGCATCATTTATGATGTCACCCCTTTACAATACGTCAAACAAGGAGCTTAGGTCCAGTGACCTTGTTACACTTGTACATACTAGAGTTGTGCTGTCACTCACATGTTCTTATCTTACTTTGAATTGTGAAAGACACGGGAAAGCATAAGAATCTTACCTCAACAGTGTCCCACAGTTGAAGTGTCTCTATATGGGTCAGGCAATAGAGGTCAGTGGATGTTGGTCCAAAGAAGCCAATCTGATTCTGTATGGAAACGGTATAATATATTCATCAACAAGTAATTCAGGGATGTTGCTGGTTGATGGCTAATCTCACTGACTAAAAGACAACTTAACTGGCTGAAATTTCACGCAAAAATAAAGACTTAAGTAAACTTTGTAGCTGCCAAGGCCAGAAAAGCCAGCTGGGCTTGTCCACAAGCCAGCTTAGTTTTTTGTAGTTACATCCCCATAATTCTTGCCATTCTGCAGCAATGACAAAATTAATGGTACTGCAATATTTTATCATTTTCAAGGACTTTTCAAGGATATGGCAATTCTTCAATGACTTTCCATGGGAGAAGGGGGGGGGGGGGGCAGGCTCGAGAGACTTCCGTCCAGATTAATCGGGGGGGGAGAGCACAAGATAACACAACCAAACGAGAAACA
>Ga0126338_10002575_pt1 | contig 12513 bp, 6 predicted proteins | sample OrbCmetagenome_2_FD_92529 | JGI IMG/M metagenome (GOLD analysis project Ga0126338, IMG submission 92529) | Coral microbial communities from Petempiche,Puerto Morelos, Mexico - Orbicella C C metagenome | ecosystem: Host-associated > Invertebrates > Cnidaria > Coral | place: Petempiche,Puerto... | reverse complement strand
TACGTTGTGTCGGTTTTTGCTTTTGTATTCTTCATTTTATATGTAAAGCCGATTAGATCACTATTGATCCAACGTATACCAGCAGGATCATCGTTCCGGTTGCTTGCTTAAACATTTTATAGAGAGAGGACCCTGGGAACGAGGTTGTGGAGAACGTTGTATATGCGTTAACGTCTTGACGTAGTTGGGTTGCGTAGTTGCGTATCGTAAGTTGCGTCATGTTCCTATTTTAGAATTCGCCGTCGAATTCGCTTACTCAGCGAAAAGAAGCTAAAAGGTAAGGTTTCACGAAAGATGACAGGGTGGGTCAATAATCATATTCGTTCAAATTTTCGCCCTTAGCATCTGCAAGATTGCAGGTAAGCCAGGATGTTTGTGATTCAGATAACTTCCGTTAGTTTCTGCAGGAGTTTTGCGCGTCGCTGTTCATGGCGACTCAGTTCGATGCAAGTTTCATCGATTAGATTCGCTAGTCCGTAGAAGTTTTAGAAGGAGCAATCACTCAACTGAATGAAATTCCATGAAGTATTAGTGGATGTCTCTATTTCACTGATAATTAGTTGGGTTAAATATTTTCATAACTGGTCGTATCGGTTGCTCGCGCTAGATGGTGATCAGTCTAGGATCAAGTTATCATGGTAATCGTCTCCTACTTAGGAACTGAGTGTACTAAGTACCAACGAATTGTCGATAATATGATTTCCGCTTTTGTAGGCGTCTCACTTAAAAGCCAGCTGATTCAGCTGATATGAGATGTATATTTACGACTCGCTGATCTTTCTGGGTTGTTTGGTAAGTAAGCTTATATTTATATATTAAAAACAATAATTATTTGTGACGCAGATTTCGCAAGTTAGCGATTCATTGTAGTACATCGTTTACGTAAGCGTTTTTATATTTTGTGATCGTTTTCGTCTTTATTGCTTTACTGGGCAATTAGTACTCGGAATTCGGACAAGTGACAGGCTTTACGGTTATCAGAAGACTGTTCAGTTGATGTCTGCATTATGATACGAATATTTCATGCGGGCCATAAGCTTCGATCTGTAGCTCAAGTCGACTACGTGAATTAATGACCTTTTAAATATGCAAATGACACGGGGTATTTTGAATTCTGATTGAATTTTCAGCTTATTCCGTTCCTCGTGTACGTATACAGGGTTTTATGGCAACAAATTGATATCGCCCATTACCCTGCCGATCCCTGCGAGAAGTTTTGAATGATTTCAGAATTCCGTAGGCATATATAGGGGGTGAACAATTAGGAATAATTTCTGAGGGCAACGGGGAGTTGAGTATTTTGGAATTTCCGAAGGCTAGTGGGGAGGCCATCCATGATAGTTTGGGCGCGTGCAGTGGAGATATTTGTGGGAATTGTCCATTTTTGCCAGTAAAGGGAGGCGGGCTCTACTAGTTCTGTCATCACCACAAAATTGGGAAACAAAATGCTAGTTCATACATCAAACAGCATTATCTTTAACAACAACAACAACAACAACAACTATTTTATTTTGCATAATACAAGAATATCATTCAGCAAAAGAATACATTAACTTAAGCAAAAAAAACTACTCAAAAAAGTAAAAACTAAAAGAGCTGAGTAGTTACAAGAATTATTACGCTTTAAATCGGTTGTAGGAAAAATAAAGAAAAGAAGAGGTAGAAAGAGAAAAAAATATATATAGATATAAATATAAAAAGAAATTTAAGGTGGCTCAACATAGTTTCCATCACTTAGATTTTGATGGGTCATTATAACCACTCTTTATCACTTGATGCTACAATCATAGTATCAAAAAACTGCCCAATCATTGGTGAACACGTTATCATTTTCGTGACATAATAGGTTACCATAGCAACAGTATGACCTCCCAAAAACACCCTTGATTACAGCTTTAGGGGCTTATAATTCAAAAACGGCACGGTAATTATTTTTAATATTATTAACTTTTGATAAGCACGATAAGATACAACTTATGGTAAAGTTTAGAAAAATTCTGTACATGGGGTCCAGAACCACCTTAAATTTTCGAAAATTTAAGGTGGCTGTGAACCCCATGTACAGAATTTTTTTAACCTTTGCGAAAAGTTGCATCTTACCATGCTTGTCAAAAGTTGATAATACAAAAAAATTTCACTGTGCTGTTTTTGAATCATAAGCCCCTAAAGCTGTAATTAAGGGTGTTTTTAGGGGGTCATACTGTTGCTATGGTAACCTATTGTGTCACAAAAATGATAACATGTTCATCAATGATTGGGCAGTTTTTTGATACCATGATTGTAGCATCAAGTGATAAAGTGTGGTTATAACGGCCCATCCAAATATAAGTGCTGGAAACTGTTTTGAACCACCTTAAGTAGTAACAGTACCAGTTATAGACAGAGCATTGTTTAATTAAGAGCGATAGTAACTTAAAGAAAAAAATACTAAGTTAGTATTAAGCATAAGAACATAGAAATTGCTTAGTCAAGGTTTGTTTAAATAAACGCGGAGATAAACGTTTTATCTCTTCATCCAAATTGTTCCAGACAGAAGGACCAGAGAAATGTAGATTGATTTCTAATGTGAATGATTGGTTATTGCCTTAATTTAAATAAATTTGAATTCAAATGCTTTCATTTTCGTAGTTTATTCTTGCAAAATAGTTAATGAACAAGGTACACTAGTTAAGTACTGTGGTCACAAGATATGGTTCAATTGCACAAGTTATGTTTGCGTATAATGTCATCTTTTGGTTTGTTTACTAGGTAATACATGTACAAAGCCAAACAGTCTGTAAAAAAGACCAGTACACTGTTGTGAACTCAGATGGCAGTGTTAAGGACTGTTTAACTTGTGCCACTTGTCATGATGGTTATGGATTGCATCCCCCTTGCGGCAGTCGCATTCCATATCCACCTCACCCTGATTGCATAGCCTGCCCTGCAGGAAAGTTCTCCGATAAGCTGGACTCGGCTCCTTGCCATAGCTGTCAGAGGTGTGCAGAGCACGAAATTGTGACTGCACGGTGCACCAATCAATCAGACACGATTTGCAGTGGAACTTGTGAGGCGGGATACTTCTATTCTAAGGAAGACTCCTCTCACAGCTGCAAGAAATGCTCACACTGTTGTTCAGATGGGAAAGATGAGGAGATACCTGACTGTGCAAACCAAGGCTTTGAGGCTTCCAAACAGCATTGTCACCCAAGGCCAGACAGGGATTGTAATCCTGGTTCAGCGATCTCGCCTACCAGTCAGAAAACTGGAACTGAAGCGTCTACAAATGGCAGTTCTATTACTGGAGTAGTGATTGGAAGTGTGATTGGTGGCATAGTTTTAATAGTTGCAGTAGTTATTGCATTATGCCTGTGGTGCCGCAGAAAGAAAGCAATGGAAGTATTAGATACACAACAATCTGTAAAAGTAGAGGAAGGGAATGGAAATGCAAGTTACACATGTACATGTAAGTGCCACTTTGTGTGCATGCATGCGTATATATGCAACGTATTGTAAACCTAGGGAGAAAACGAGAAAGAAAGAGAGATGTGGAGGAGCAAAACATGTACGGGCCTGCAGTACAAAGGGAACTGATACATGTACATGTAAAATACCAACAAAAGTGTGAGTTAGTACCCACGTGGATCAAATAAAAATAATATTCAGCAATATAACAATGAATACAAAAATTAATAGTGTTGATGATAGCAACAATTATTAATAACTTTTTTTTTTATTTCCCTATACAAGACATAACTGCTGATTCCAGAAATTCCTCGTACCCAATACCAAAATACCATGTGAAATCTTGGAATTCTGAGAGCAAGGACTTCTGGGAGTCTTCATACTAGTGTCAAAGGGGTGGGGGATTTGCAGACCTGTGGGAAATTTAGGAACCGTGAAAAAATTGTGATTATTATTATGAAGGTTGATGATGGATAAAACTCTCATCTTGCAAGATGAAAGACGAGAGACGAGAGGGTGGTAACTTACTTTTGAGCGGTACTGTAAGATAAAACAACAGTTACTTATTCTCACTTAAGTTGTATTTGTTTTAGCGCCATATGCTAGTGAAGGCCCACAGGTAGCTACTCCAAACACTCAAGTAAAATTTACCATACCAGCTGACAAGAATATGAAACCACAAGTCATGCTAAATGGGCTTGAAAACTCAGCTCTTGGTAAGTGGCAAAGTATAATTATTAAGTAATTAATTTTAAAATTCACAGACTTTTGTGTAAAACTTACAGGACGTCTACAATCCAGCAATTTTTTCCCAGACGTCTAGACAGGCACATTGAAGGCACAGTTCATACCACACATTGAGGATCTTTTATTCACATGCAAGGGGTTCTACATGTACATTTAGCAAACTGCCATTTAGTTTGGTCCCTTGAAACTGCAGACTGCTTAGTATGTGTTCTCCTTAAGACTGCAAAACTGCCAGGCCTACTAGCTAGGAGGACGATTATCACCATAACTGATCATTTAAACAGTACGTAACACATTCTTTACAAAATGTTGGCTCAGTAGTCATACTTCTCCTCACAAAGACCATGAGATCTTAACAGGGCTTCTGAAATTTTGCGAGGTCACGGAGCTGCAAATTTCAAGTAAATCCGCGAAATCCCACAAAATTCACAAGAAAACAAGCAAAATACCACAAAATTCACTAGAAATCTCACCGAATACATGTCAGTACAATATTTGAAACTTATCTTGACTGTTGGGGCTGTTTACTTGTCGTGAACTAGCAAATTTATCTTAAAACTTTGTCACTGCAATGAGTGAACAACATCTCAAAACACCAGGCATTCTTAGGTGAAAAACTGGGTAGTGGCCATGATGTAAAAAGCTTTGCCACTGGTGCATTTCTGGAACACATTGTTAAAAGAGCAAATGATGATTTCTGTTAAAAAGAACATCATGGTCAAACAAAGTTCAACGCTTAAAGTTTCCTGCAAAATTGTGGGTTTTAGAAAGGCAACATTTATAAGTAGCCGGTGCTACCAGAAAGTGAACAATGGTCTTGTAATGAAATCTCCTTTCAAAGTAATGTTCTATAGCGAATCTCCCGTCCGCGGAACTGCTCAACATACTTTCCCATTCATGTCTCTTTAGCGTTTCATGCAGATGGCAGAATTTCTCATTGCTTCTAAATTCGCTCCCACATTTAAGCTTAAAGCAGAACATCATACTTTATATTCTAAACAATCCTAAACTCTTTTCTCGCATTCATCTGCCATTTTGGAATGGCAAATAACGGGGAATACCTCTGACATTGGTAGACTGCTGACACAAGTATCACATGACAAAATATTTTTTCCGATTTCCAAAATATTTTTCTGGATTTGACGACGATTCTTGGATTTGCAAACTAGTTTCAGATTTATAAAAAAGTATTTGTGGATCCAATAATTTTATTAAGATTTGCAATAGCTTTTTAGATTCAATAAATTGTTTAAAAATGATTTCCAAAAAACATTGCGCTTTGAAATATTTTTTTCGGATTTGAATTTTTTTTTGTGGATTTGAACAATATTTTGGGGTTGTCCCCTACATGTATGGCTTCTGTATGTTTGTGATGAGAATGGCAGTGTTGGAAGTTAACGCTCGCCCGCTTGCCAAAGCGAGTGTGAAAAGTGTCAGGCGAGTACAAATCATCAATCACTCACCCGTTTGACAAGAACAATTTTCATCAGTGGGAAATTATTTCAGAATATGTTAAATATTGATAACACAGCTCCTTTCTATTTCCACTTTGGCAAAAATATTTGTAATCGAAAAGTTAAACTTACCAGTGCTTTTAGTTAACCTCTTTTCATCTTCAAGATGCCCAACTAATTTGCCAATAATACAGAACATAGTGTTTCCTAAATAGGCAAAATGAAATATGGCTTCCTTCAGTGATAATTTATATTACAGTTACAGGTCTATGAAGGGATACTGCTGGTCTCAAGTTTAGTTGGCATTAATTCACAAACATTCATCTTGAAATAGAAACTGCTCTGAAAATTAAAAAAAAAAAAAACGTTAGTCTTCCACATGCCAACAAGTTGTTTAATTCATATTCATTTCTATGGATATTTGTGAATTCAGTAGTGCCAGCAGTTCGTTTTAATTAGCTGTTTTCAGTTAAAACTACGGAAATGGGGAAACATTTCCATGGAGACTGTCAAAAGTTGATGACACAGTAAAAGCTAGGCCAAAGCATTACAATTGTTCCACAATTCTAAGCAGGCATCTTGTAAATGCCTAAATGGATCAGAACAAGAAAGCTCAACACGAAATGACAGGCTGGGCTTCTATGATTATGATATACCAAAAGAAATTGTGCTTTGTAAAATAAATCATTGTGAAGATTTTCTTGGGAGGTGAGGCATCGTTCTGGGCGAGTGAAAATTACACTAGGAAAGTGGATTTTGAGAGTTACTCACCCAAATGGCGAGTGCTATTATAATTTAGTTTCCAACACTGGAATGGGCATATTCATAAAGGGAGAAGCGCAGAACGGTGGTCAGCAGGTCGAACTTGCAATCGAGCAGTCTCCCATTCGAGTCCCACTCTGACCACTACCTGGATTTTTTTTCTGGTAGTACCAAATTCAAATCCTCAGCCATGCTTGTGAATAGCCAACTGGTTTGCCTCTGGCCAGTTCGGATTCTTAACAACATTATGTTCAATTTGAATTGTTTGTTTCAGTTGTTTACTCGGCCCATGCACTAGCCTTTCTGCTCTAAACAGTGCCCATGATATAAAAATAATTTAAGTGTTTTCATTAAATGCAATTTCTTTTTTAACATTGCAGGGCTCGAAGTTTGTTTTTGGCTTTGGGAGCACTTATGCGACCAGGTGTAAATTTTCAGGCGCACTGCCAAAATTTTAGGCACAGCTAAAAATTTTAGGAGCACAGCTTCAAATACATGTAAGTTACTGGGAGCACCTATTCCAAAAGAAAACTAAACTCTCCAAGAAGAGTGTTTACTCAGGCTTTGGGTAATCAGGGCAAATTTACAAAGAAGCAAAGCAATAAAACATACGTATTTTCTTCATATTTCCTTTCTGATTTCACATTTGGAGATGAAACATACACTGTAGATGGAGAAACCCCTTTTCTAGGTTTACTAGTGATGAGTAGCACAATCACCACGCTACTACGGCCAAAATGCTAATTCTTCGTCTTCTAACCTAAATATCTTGCTTAATATTTAGTATTTTTTACTGAAGATTTCCATACTTGTAGCTTAAGAGCTACTCTTTAAGATAGGCCAGAAAAATTGCTGCCTTGGTATGTTTAAGAATCAAAAATAATTTTAAGATTTTACTGAACATGGTAGAGTTCAAATGTAACGCATAACAATCATGGTGGCATAAATCACCAATAACTTTGACAAAAGTTCGAATTTCTCGCTCCGGTTTATAGCTACAATTTAAGTTTTCTTTCATATACAGCTAAGGACATAACAAAAACACTGGTTAAGTTTCAATGGAAGTGCTTTATTCCTTGTAAAATATACAGTTGGTTGAAAGTGGCTGGTATGGTTTGTTTGAACTTGTAACGCTTGTAAGGTTTGAAGTAACGTTTGAACGAAAGATTAAAATTTGAAGTTTGACATTTCCATCTACACAGAAAGTAACTACGGCAAAGGTATCGGCAATATTTGAGGCTTTTCGAAGTCAAAGTTTGAAGTTGATTCATGGCATAAACATAGACAACGAACAGAAAACAAAAATCGGAAACAGTTTGTGTAACGTTTAAGAGGAGGTGAGATCAACAACAACTCCAGGCCGAATTCAGAAAATTAAATTCTCAAATCAGAACAAGCGAGTACACGTACTCACTCCAAACCACGGGTTTGCGCATGTGTTTATCCTGCATTTCCCAAGTTTTCAGACCTTTCTGATTCATCTCTAGCAAGATATTCCAGTTTGAACAACTCGGAAACACTTTCCGCCATTAAGACCATGTTCACAGAGCGTAACGAAGGATTTCTGCAAAGAAAACATGAACAAAATCAGCATCGCTGGCTTGAACCTTCTCTCAAAATTTGCTTCTTGTTCAAGCAGAAAACTCAATACTCAAACCACGTGTTTCTGTTCACTTTGGGGGGGTCTGAGAGGGAAATCAGGGCCAGTGATAGCGTGACGAAACGTTTTAGGTTCGTCGAAACACATGTAGTCACTTGCTTGAAAAGACAAAAGGTCAAGAGTTGGAATGGAGAAAACAAAAGATATTATTCTTCCGCCACTTTAATGTAAAAAAGCAGCTCAAGAAAGAAAAGCAGGAAGGAAGAGAGAGATAGAGCATCTTATCAAGAGAACCATGAAATGAAGATTGCTCAAGTTAAGGAACGTAGACAAACGATCCGAGAGTTGTCAAAGCAGCCGGCATGAACAAGGACTGATGTAAAGAAAACGGAGCAGAAATCAAAAGCGAAAAACAGAGAGAAAAGTTCGAGCAGCACTGCAGAATAAAAGGAAGAAAATAAGAGAACAAACAAAGGAAAGAGTTCGAAAATACTGTGAAAGAAAACGACAAGAAAAGGTTGCACAAGAATGTGAAATGGAAGAGGTGGCATTGATTGCAAGCGTGGGCAAATCTGGATATTCGAACAGGACATCGAAAAAACGTGCAACTGATAAGGTTAAACAGAAGCCCCCTTTGAGTCCCAAGAAAAAAGAAACCCTAGCAAACAGCCCAAGAACTAGGAAGATACTTGCAAATCGCAGAGTGGTAAAAACCCCCGAGGAACAGAAAGAAATGAACGCCCTGAGAGCTCTGACATCAGATATCTCTGAAGGTTTGAAGCAAGTGAAACACTCTGGATCAAATGAAAAAAGAGCGGCACTTAAGGCCTTCACATCTCTTGCGTTTGGAGAAAACATAAAAAAGACGAGGGCAAGAAAGTCCTTGGGAAAATAGTTGATTTTAATGCCGAACGCATAAGTAAAGCAATAAGAACCTGGGAAAGCATCCTCAAGGGCGACACTGAAAGCTGGCTGTATACCAAAAGGAAAGTTCGCCAAGACGCTATCTCAGAGGAAGATGGCAAAACTATTTTTAATTACTGGACAAATACGGCCAGTAGACCTACTGGAGACAAGAGGGATATCGTCAAGAAACGTATCGGGAAGCAGCAATATGTCCATCATGCCAAGCACGTTTTGGAAAAGACACAGACAGAAGCATTTCTGGAATTTCAGCAGCTTTATCCTGACGTCAAAGTGAAGCAAAGGAAGTTTTTGAAAACCTAAAGCCTTTTTTTGTTAAACAAGCCAAGGAAAGAGATAGAAGAAATATTGTGCCTCTGCTGAAAACATGTGGAGACTAAAATTGTATTTAACACTTGCATGAAGTTTTGCCAGGGAATTACCAAGGAAGCTGACAACAATAATGGATACCCTGTCTTGAAGACTGTAACAAAAGCTGCTGAAAAGACTCTTTGCCCAAAACAAGAGGATCAGTTATTTCACAACATCAAGTGCTTGGAAAGACAATGTGATTTATGCAGAGTCGATGCCTTGCCACTGCTACCAGAGGAGACGGCTATTGAGGGTTCTGTGTGTTGGTCATGCTACGAGTATGTTCCAACTGGAAAGTTTCTTTCAAATGACCAAGAGAAAAAGACGATACCCCTTGTGAAAAAGGAAACTCCACCATCTGAGCTTTTTAAGTACTTTCAGGAGCTCCTTGCCGCCTATCCAAGTCATTCATTTATGGCAAGATTGAAACGAGATCAACTGCACAACCTGCTACAGAACTTCCTCTTGGGCATGTGGTGTGTGTGCATGACTACTCTGAGGGATATGCATGCAGTCAGCGAGATGAGATCCAATCAGAGTATTTTGATGTTGCGAAGGTCTCTCTGCATGTCACCATCCTTCACCGCCATGCCATACAAGTCATAGATGGAGTTGAAAGCACAGAAGAGGAGCCACACCTGGTAAAAGAGCATGTTTTTGTGATCTCGGATGATCCAATCCAGGATCAGGACAGTGTTCACAAGGTGCAAGAGCTAATCCAAACCTACTTGGCCAAAGACATTGGTTACAATGTTGTTAAGATGCATGAGTTTACTGATGGTTGTTCAGCCCAGTACAAATCCTGTCATTGTATTGGTGACCTCTCTTGCTCCCTTGCTGACTTTGGCTTCTACATCCAGCGCAATTACTTTGAAACATACCATGCTAAAGGAGGGCAGGATGCTGCAGGCTCATATGTTAGGCAAAAAGTTAGTCAGGCAGTCCTACGCAGAACAGCTACCATCAACTCTTCAAAGAGTATGCATCAGTACTTGGTGCAGAACTTTTTACAACCCGCTGCGACAAGCTTCAGTTCAAGAGCAAGTTCTGTCCAGCTCAAGTCCCGCATTTTCTTGTATGTTCCTTCCGAAAGTGATGGTGCTGTGAACAGAAAAAGGGATGGAAGAAAATTTAAGAAAGTCAAACGAATAAGAAAGTGGCACTGTGTGATGTCTTTGGCCCAGCAAGAAAAGGTCTTGGTGAGGTATCGGTCCTGCTGTTGTGAGCTGTATTGTTGACGATGAGGACAACTGTACAAACAAGGCTTGGCTAGATGACTGGGAAGAAGTGGAAATCTGTAGAGATGGTTCAGTGGCAACAACTAGACAAGCAGCAGAGGAACCCATCCTTGACCATGACACTGCCTCACACATAGCTGATCTCGCTGTCAAGGGGAGCAATGTGGCCACTGCTGCTGACGATGAGCCAATGTATGATTTTTATCTTGTAAAGGTTACATCAGAAGGGGTTGAAGAGTTGGCCAGCAATTTCACAGATGACTACCACTGCACTGCCTTGAGGGGTGAGCAGGTCATAAAAGGAAACTTCTACCTCAGGGACAACATACACAATATGACTTTCACCCTTGATGAGAAGTGCACGGCTGTCGTGTATGCAGCCACTGTCCACCACATTTGTGGGGAACTGCCAGCTAAGAAAAAAGGGAGAAAAACTATATACAAACTGCCATTAAAGAAAAATGAAGAGATAATTGCCTCTCTCTGAACAGTCTACAGTTCTAAACTTGTTTCATGGATATTTTCTGCATTTTTACATCATTAGCTTACAAATTCCTGAACTTGCCATGCCCACAAAGCATTATGGGTAATATAAAAATCTGCTAAAACTACTGAGAAAATGTAAATAATCCAAAAAAATTAACTGAATTGTACAATAGACATAAAAAGCGACCAGTATATCCATCGAAAGTAGCAAAATTAAATACTTCATTATTTTGACCTGTATTACAGGAAATGTATAGGTGACTGTGCTACTCATCAGTGTTTTTGAGCTGATCAAGTGATTGTTGTGGACGTAGGAATGTTTTAGAACTGTTAAAATGGAATAACTTGTTCAAGTCTTAGCCTCTCAAGCCACAAAAATAACATCTCTGATAAGCAGGCAGACGCAGCATGGACTCCTGGGACTTATTAAGTTATTGCGTAGGAATTTTAACAATTATCCTCCCTGTCACACCCCACACGAGACAGAGAATCTGTTTGGGCATCTTTAATGAAAGCGAGAGGCCCAAGGGGCTTGAGGGGACCCCAAGCACAGAGAAGGAGGCCCAAACAAAATTCTCAGGGAGACCAAAAAAAAGGGAAAAAAGGAGGGTGGGGAATGTGGATCATGGATCATGGACTTCTCCAGACCTTTCTGAGTCAGTTGAATGTTGTCAAAGGCTGAAGCGTCAAGTGACAGAAGACGCAAAGATGCCACAGGGTGCTGAGATAATTGTTGATGGCGTGGTGAGATTTGACAGAGAAGCTAACAATGAGTAATAAACGCAGCGATTGTAGATAGGGAAGCGGGGAAAGGTTGAAGATTGAGGTAAGTGTTCCAGACAGAGTGATAGTTCCGCTTGGTGGCTGCTGATGAGGTGAAGTCTTGTCTGTGATGGACATAATGCTGTAAATCACATAGGTTGTAACCTGAAATACAAAAAACAAAGAGGTGATTACCACTGGCAGTCAAAATGAAACAAATCAAAAGAGCAAGTGAAGGGGTGAGTGCAAAACCATGCTAAGTGACGATTTGGGTGAAAAATAATTTTCACGAAAGGGCTTGAATTTTTGCATATGGTGTTCAATGTAATAGAAAATCGTGGTCCTGTATTTTTGTCGCTGGTTTTCGAGTTAAAACATATGCAAAAAGACTTGGCAGACTGTTTATAGTGTATGAAGTCAAAATCAAATCACACAGCATATAGAGCGGAAATCTGGGAACAGATTGTTTACATTGGTTATTGTGACGTGAACACAACATGTGAATCGATCAAGCTTCAAATGAAATACCACCGAACAAAAAAGAGATGTGCCGCATTAGAGCTCTGTCAACTAATATGTTAGGCATTGTTTTAAAGTACCTTGTATGCCTGCCTAGTGGTTGAGAGCCATCATAAAGCCTCAATAAACCCGTAAGTCATCAGCACGTTTTAAAGAATCAAAATGTGTTCTGAAACTTCGAAGGCAGCTGATATACCGTAATCGTGTTATCGGTGCTTGAAGTCAG